>Ga0302320_10003606_pt1 | contig 35813 bp, 22 predicted proteins | sample Bog_T0_3_FD_202130 | JGI IMG/M metagenome (GOLD analysis project Ga0302320, IMG submission 202130) | Peat permafrost microbial communities from Stordalen Mire near Abisko, Sweden - Bog_T0_3 | ecosystem: Environmental > Terrestrial > Soil > Wetlands > Peat | place: Sweden: Abisko, Stordalen Mire...
CCGTCTTCGGTCTCGGCGATCATGATCTGCTCGCGCTCCGGGCGCTCCGTCTTGATGTGGAAGAAATCTCTGAGGCGAATGTACGGAATGATCTCTCCGCGCACATTGGCGACATGCTTGCCGTTGGCCTTCTCAATGTCCTGCCGGGTCAGCTCAATGCATTCCAGCGTGTTGGACAGCGGCAGCACAAAGTGAGCGTCATCGACCCGCACCAGCAGGCCGTCGATAATGGCCAAGGTCAGCGGCAGTCGCAGCGTAATGCTGGCGCCCACGCCAAATTCGCTCTTGATGTCGATGGTGCCGCGAAGGGCCTCCACGCGCTGGCGCACGACGTCCATGCCCACTCCCCGGCCGGAGACATCCGTCACCTGTTTGGCCGTGGAGAAGCCGGGCATCAAGATGAAGGAGAAGATTTCCGCCTCGGTCAGTTCCGCATCGGCGGCCGCCAGGCCGTTCCGCACCGCGCGCTCCCTGACCGCCACGGCGTCGATGCCTCGCCCGTCGTCGGTCACGCCGATCAGGACATGAGCGCCGGCGTGCCGTGCAGAGAGATGTATGGTTGCGGTTTCACTCTTGCCGGCCTCAAGCCTGGCCTGTGGCGACTCGATGCCGTGATCCATGCTGTTGCGGATCAGGTGCATCAGGGGATCGTTCAACTGATCGATCACCGTCTTGTCCAGTTCCGTGTCGGCGTCTTCGATGGTCAGTTCCACATTCTTGTGGAGGTCGCGCGCCAGGTCGTGCACCAGGCGCCGAAACCTCTCGAAGGTGCCTCGAATCGGAAGCATGCGAGTGCTCATCGAGTTCTCGCGCAGCGCCGCCGTGAGGCGCTCGACTTCCTCGGATATCGACGTGATTTCCGGATCGTCCCGCTGCGCGGCAATGTCGGCCAGGCGCGCTTGCACCGTGACCAGTTCGCCCACCAGGTTCACGAACTGGTCCAGCTTTTCGGCCGGCACGCGAATGCTGGATGCGGTGTCAGGCTTGTCGTGTTCGCGGCGTCCGGGACCAGAGCGTTGGTCTTCCCGCGGCTTGTAAATCGCCGCCGCGGCGTCCCCTGGCAGGCACGGGGATGCGGGCAGGGTGACTGCCGGGTTGATGGTCAGCTCGCAGCAATCCTCGACAAAGATGAAGACATCGCGGATCGCGTCGCGAGGCACAGCAGTCGCCAGGATCATGTCCCAGGCCACGTAGCAGCGTTCCGGATCGAACTGGCTCAATGGGGGAATGGCCCCCATGCTGGCGGTCACCTGCAGGTTCCCCATCTGCCTCAGTTCCCGCAACAGGAGCAAGGGATTGGTTCCGGTGCGCAAAAGGTCCGGACCGGGCGCAAAGTGGACCAGCCAGTCGCGCGTTGCCTGCCGATCCGCCGAGGAAGCAGGCGGCGTGGAAGCTACGACCCGCGCGCGCGGGATGTCGCTGGTTCCCGCCAGGCCCCGCAGCTTTGCCAGGATATCTTCCGCGATTTCCGCATCTTCGGAGCTTTGGCCGGAAGGCTCGTCCACCATCCGCCTGATCTGGTCAAGGGCCGCCAGGCAGAGATCCACAAGGTCACTCGTGACTTTCAGGCGTCCGTTTCGCACCTTGTCGAAAGCCGTCTCCAGATGGTGGGTAAACGCGGCGAGTTCATCGAAGCCGAACATGGCTCCCGAGCCCTTGATGGTGTGCATGGAGCGAAACACTCGCCCCACCAATTCGATGTCTTGCGGATTCTTATTCAGAGCAAGCAGGGACGATTCCAGCTCGACCAGGATCTCGCGAGCCTCCTCCTGAAACGCTTGTTTGTGACTGTCGGCGATGCTGGCGCTTGGCATATTGTGGGGCCTGTTGATGCGTAAAGTTTCGTCTACAGAGCGGGGAATTTCCGTATGCCCGCGTGGACCATGGCGACAGAGATGTTGCCGGGAACTGAGCCGGAAAGCCTGAACCCGATGCCTGACTTGGCAGCACCTCGCTCAGTGGCAATCAACAACTGCATCGCAGTGATGTCTAGTTCGGTAGCATTTTGCAGGTTTACGGCCAGCCCCTTTCCAAGCGCCAGCGCCTCGAGCAGAAGGCTCATGAGCTCGGCTGCGTGGGCGATGCCCACTTCACCTTCCAGGCGAATCAGGGAAAGTCCTTCACTCTCGTCAAGAAATACCGGCACGTTCAGCTCCTTGAGCAGTCATTGCACCCGCAACGTGCGCGGCCGTTCCTGTGTCTCCGCGTTCCTGAGCCGCTTCGCGCGGCACATTTCCGCCGATCCGATGCGGAGTCGTGCATCGATCTAGAGATGAAGGCAATCTCGCTTTTGGGACGGGCTAGAGACTCACGCCTGCGAGGGGGATTGCCTGTGCTCTCCTACTATCGGCATATTCCTCAAAACTGAACATTTTGTTCATTGCACATGCGGTCAGTCATCGTCAGGGCGCAGAGCGCACTCTGCAAGTTATTGTCCATCAATGCACTTGCAGAGGGCTTGAGATCGGGGAGTGACGAGGAAAGTGCGGCTGCCATTTCGAAGTGCGGCGGAGGCCAGGCTGTCCTGGTTACGTTGAAGCCAAGATCCCGTTTCCGCGCATTTAATCGTTTGAGTCCAATTCGAGAGCGGATGGGGAATGGCGCAATTGCCATGGCCCGTTTGGCGGGCGCGCTGCTGCTGCCAGTTCTTCTCCCGCGCGTTTACGCGACCGGAGCGACCAGGCTTTCCGCCAGATTCAAGATCAGGGGTTTTCTCAGCGTGTTTGCGACATCCTGCGCGCTCAGCGGGCGGCTGAAGTAGTAGCCTTGGAATTCGTCGCATTCATGTTCCCTTAGGAACGACAACTGCGCCTCGTCTTCCACTCCTTCGGCGATCACCTTCAGGCTGAGGCCCTTTGCCATGTTAATGATGGCGATGGTGATGGCGGCGTCGTCGGGGTTGACCGCGACATCCCGGATGAAGGAACGGTCTATTTTGAGTTTTGTGACTGGGAATTGCCTCAAATAGCTGAGGCTCGAATAGCCGGTCCCAAAGTCGTCGATTACCAATTTCAGCCCGGCATCCTTAAGATTCTTAAGCACCCCGAACATGACGTCCGCATTTGACAAAAGGAGGCTTTCGGTCAGTTCAAGCTCCAGGTATTGGGGGTCAAGGCCGGTCTCGTGCAACACGCGCTTGATCAGTTCCGAGAATCCCTCCTGGCGAAACTGCACGGCGGAAACATTTACCGCCACCGGCACCACGGGGAGTCCCTCGACCCGCCATTTCATAATCTGAGAACACGCGGTCTTGAGGACCCACTCCCCAATGGGAGTAATGAGACCGCTGTTCTCCGCGACCTTTATGAACTTATCGGGCATTACGAGACCCAGCGCCGGGTGCTGCCATCGCACAAGCGCTTCCAGGCCAGTGACTTCGCCGGTCGCAATGTTGACCTGCGGCTGATAGAGGAGGAACAATTGCTCTCTGTCGATGGCGGAGCGCAGACTGTTCTCCAAGGTCAGTCGCTCCATGACGCGCGTGTTCATCTCGTCGGTAAAGAAGCAGAGGGTGTTGGACCCTTTTTCCTTGGCGCAATACATCGCGGAATCGGCATTCTTGATCAGGGTTTCACCGTCTTGACCGTGTTCGGGAAAGACGCTGATTCCAAGGCTGCAAGTAACCCCGAGCGAGCGTCCCTTGACCATGAACTCGTTCGATACCGACTCCACAATGCGTGCGGCGATCGATCCCAATTCGGCCACGCTGTTCAAGCTGGTCAACACAATGATGAACTCGTCGCCGCCGACCCTGGCCACGGTGTCCTGCTCGCGCATCTCTTTCTTGAGACGCGTTGCGACCTGTATTAGAAGCAGGTCGCCGAACGAGTGCCCAAGTGAATCGTTGATGATCTTGAAGCGGTCAAGATCGAGGAACAAGAGGGCCACCATGTTCCCCCGCCTGCGAGCCGCGGCGAGCGCATTGTTCAGGCGATCCTGGAGAAGCGTGCGGTTGGGCAAACCGGTTAGAGCATCGTAATAGGCCAGGAAGTTGACCTGCTTCTGGGCGAGTTTTCGTTCGGTGATGTCCTCGACTGTTCCCTCGTGCCTGACGGCGAATCCGTCCGCGTTGCGCACGGCCCGGACATTGACCAATAGCCACTTGTGTGTCCCGTCCTTGCAGAGCACCTCGGCCTCGTTGCTGCGGATGGCCCTATGCTTCTCCGGCCCGCTGGTCCACTCATCGTTCTGCGCAGTGTCAATGAAATGCGGGAACACTTTTCCAGAGACATCCGCAAGCATCCGCTCGGGGGATTCATAGCCGTGCATGATTGCGAAGGCGGGGTTGAGATTCAGGAGCTGACCCGTGGGGGAGGCCTGGAAGATTCCAACGACGGCATCATGGAAGATCGCACGGTATTTTCTTTCGGCCTCGCGAACCGCGTCCTCCGTCCGTTTTCTTTCAGTGATGTCCTGATTGATCGCAATGAAGTGAGTGACATGACCGGGCTGCAATGCGACCGGCGTAATCGTCATCTCTTCCGAAGTCAGGGTTTTATCCTTGCGGCGATTGACAATCTCGCCGCGCCAGGTCTTTCCCGAAGAGATGTCGGCCCACATGGTTTTGTAGAATTCGTCGTCATGTGTTCCGGATTTCAGCAAGCGGCGATTTGTCCCGAGCGCCTCTTCGGCAGAATAGCCGGACAGAGCCGAGAAAGCCGGATTTGTCCAGACGACGGTACCTTTCGAGTCGGTGATGCTGACGGAGTTGGCAGCGGCCTTCAACGCGGCAGCGAGCAGATTGAGCTGCTCATTGGCCGCGGAGAGTTCGGAGGTGCGTTCCTCAACCTGCCGATCGAGTTTATTCATCCGCAGGCGGGCCTGATGCATCGAAGTCCACTTTGCGGTCATCGCGTGCGCAAGCTGGGTGACCTCAATGATGTCGAAGGGCTTCTTGAGGATGACGAAGCTGTCCGACGTGCCGAGACGCTTGGATATGTCAAGCCAGTTGTAATCGGAATGCGCGGTGCAGATGACAATCTGGAGGTCGGGGTCGGCGTGCCATAGGTGGCCGATGGTTTCGACGCCGTCCCAACCCGGGGGCATGCGCACGTCGACGAAGGCCAGCGCATAGGGCCGGCTCTCGGCCTGTGCCCGCAGCACACATGCGAGTCCGTCCTGGCCCTGGAAGGCGGAGTCGATTTCAAAGACCACTCCGGGCGCGGTTGTAGTTCCGAACAAGAGTGCTTCATCGGCTACCAGTTGACAGTCGATTTCCCTGGGCAGGAGTATCTTCTTCAGATCGCCGTGGATGGATTCGTTGTCGTCAACGATGAGCAGCCGGAAGTGATTGCTTTGGAGCATCATGCGCCCATCCTCTCCACATCGGATTCACTCGCCTGAATGGGGAGTTCGAGCGTAAACATCGCGCCCGCATTCGCGCCCTGGCTCTCAGCAGTGATGGAGCCTCCAAGCTGCCTGGCCGCCAGGGCGCTGGAATGCAATCCAAACCCGTGACCGTCCCTTTTTGTCGTGAATCCATGAGAAAAGATGCGCACCAGATTGGCCTGTGGAATGCCGATGCCGTTGTCGACGACACAGATCGCAATGCGCTCCTCGCTCACGCGCGTCATGCGGATTGCGATTTGCCGGTTCTTGGTTCCGGACTCCTTAACGGCATCCTTGGCATTTCGCATCAGGTTCAGCAGAATCTGCAGTACTTTGTGACGGTCGGTGGTGATGGGCGGCAGGTCCTCGCTGGCGATGCTAAGAGCGACGCCGTGGCGTTCCATGGTGAGCCGCGTAATGCTCAGCGCATCTTCGATCAAGTCGGTGAGCGCGATTTTTTCGTAGACGCCCGAGGACCGTGCATAGGTTTGCTGCATTGCAACAATCCCTTTGATATGAGAGATGTGTTGAGCCAGGCTTGCGACTTCCTTGCCGAGTTGGCCACGTTCCTGTTCCATGTGGCGCGCGAGGCTGCCCATATAGGGAAGCACTCTCTGTCCGCGCGGGTCACTGGTGAGGAAGTCGCTCAATTCGTCCCTGTGGTCCTCGAGGACGCTGACCAGTTCACCAAACTGGCCGATGCGCAACTCACGCAAATGGTCCCCTACGATGGTGGCGGACACATTCACGCTGTTGAGCACGTTGCCCACATTGTGAAGTACGCCTGTGGCCACCTCGGCCATACCGGAGATGCGGGACAGGTCGATCAGTCCCTTCTGCGCTTCGGCCAGTTCTGCAAGGGCAGCGTCCTTGGCGATGATCTGCGCGCGCAGCTCCTGGGTGCGTTCGGTTACGCGAAGTTCGAGGTTGCGCTTGCCCTCCGATAATTCCTGATCGCGGTGCAGGATCATGTCGGCCATCCCATTGAAGGCATGCGCCAGTTGCTCGATCTCATCCCGGCTGCCGATATGGGCGCGGGCTGTGAGGTCGCCGCCGGCCACGCGCTCAACCACCGATTGCAACTGCAGGATGGGCCGGACGAATCGTCCCGCATACAAGACAGAGGCGATCAGGCTGATCAGGATGCACACCACGGCCAGGATTCCAGTACGCAGATTCACCTGCCTCGCGCTCTGGTCATAAGAGTCCAGCGAGAGCCCTACGTGAATCCATCCCCACTGGATGCTGCTGTAGTCAAAGGGGACGGCATAATGAAAGACGCGCCGGTTGAACATGGGCACAACGCCGAGTTCGCTGAAAGGGCGGCGCAGCTCTGGATACCAGAAGCGCTCGGTCTTCGGCTCGAGACGCCAGCCATTGCGCTCCACCACGAGGGAGAGGCCATCGTTCTTGGTGATGACCAGGAAGTCGACGCTTTTGTCGCCTTTGAGCACCTGCATGGCATGGTCGACTACAGAAGAATAGTCCTCGGAGACAGCGGCTTCAGCAACCTCACCTTGCAGCGCGACCGCGACGCCGCTGGCCTTCGACTCCAAACCCTCCCTCAGGTCGCGCCTCTGTTGCGGCAGCAGGAAGGCCACAAAGATGCCTAAGGTGACCAGGGTGATGGTCCAGGCCAGCAGCATTGTCCGGCGAGCGATCCCAGTTGTCATTAAGATGCGCCTCACGCCAGGCCTTTCCGGGAGTGTGGCTGCTGCGCGGGCAGCCGCTCGAATTGGCGCACCAACTCCAAGGTGCTCTTCATGACACTGACTGGCTTCACCGCGAGACCTGGAGACTGGAACAAGGCGACGATCTGCTGTCCGGTGGGGTTGGAATAGATGCGCTGAATAGAGTCGAGGAGCGCCTTGCGCGCAGACGCCTTGGTGCTGTTGCGGAATGCGAAGATGATTGGGATGAGTTTAGGAGACACAGCGACAGCCCGAAGATCCCGGCCAAGCTGAGGGTTCAGTTCCGCTGCTGTCTCCCAGCAGCGACGCGTCATGCAGGCGGCGTCCACACGGCGAAAGAATACGGGAAGCACGACTTGGTTCAAGCTTCCGATTCGCTTATGGCTGGCGAAGAACTGTTCGGCCGGGGGCAGGTTGTTTGCCGCCAGCATGGTGCCCAGCCAGGCGGGCAGCAGAACCATGGAGGGATGGAGGTAGGAGACGACATGCGCCCCGCGGAGGTCGGAAACCTCCTTGAATGGGCTGTTGTTGTACACCAGCAGCACGTACTCGATTCCATCGACCTGATCGCTCTGAATCACCAGTGAGTCGGGATTGGACAAGTCGTCGACTTTTGCGAACTCCAGAGCCGTGACGCCATAACAGTCGAGCGTTCCCTGTCGCACGTCTCGAATCATCTCTTCGGACGGAATGAAGATTTCCGGCGCAGGGAATAAGGTGACACGGCCCAAGGGCCCATAGAGCTCGCGAAGCCAGATCCGATAGGCGGCGCGCGCGTCGCTTACGTTGGCGCCGGCAAGCGTCTCGACGCTGAGGGCCACCCGCAGAGCGACTTTTCCATCTTCGCTCCGGCAGAGTGTCGGCGCCAGGGTGGCAGCCGCCGCTCCGGCGATTATGGTCAGGCACTCTCTCCGAGTCATTCGCGTTACTGAACGGTCCATCTGACACCAACTCCGTCGGCCTTCCCAGGGAACCTTAGGACGGGCCTCTCCGCGAGCGCGCCTGCTGCGCGGACACCCGCTCGAACTGATGCACCAACTCCAGGGTGCCTTTCATGACGGAGGCCGGCCGTAAGACGAATTGGCGCGACTGATACAAGGCGGCGATCTGTTGTCCCGCGATCATGGTAGAGAGGCTCACCATGGAATCGACAAGGTTCTTGCGGCCAATCGGATTGCAGTTTCGGCGAAAGGCGATTGCAATTGGAATGACTTTTGGCGAAACGGCCAGGGGACGAAGGTCGCGGCCAAGCTGGGGGTTCAGTTCCACGGCCGTGTCCCAGCTTCGCCGCGCGAGCAGCGCTCCGTCCGCACGGCGAAAGAAGACCGGCAGGACCACCTGATTCACCTTGTCCTGGGGGGTATTGCCGCCGAAAAAGCGGTCTGCCGCCGGCAGGTTGCCAGCGGCCAGCATGGTGTCTAGCCAGGCGGGAAGCAGGACCATGTCGCGATGAAGGTGCGACAGGATCTGGGCGCCTCGAAGATCGGCAATTTTCTTGAATGGGCTGCTGGTATGCACCAGCAGAACATATTCCATCCCGTCGGCCAGATAATCCTGCAGAACCAAAAGATCGGGATCGGACAAATCCACTAGTTTTGCATACTCGAGAGCGGTGACGCCATAACACTGAACCGTTCCTTGGCGCACATCCCTGACCAGCTCATCGGACGTAATGAAGACGCCGGGGACGACCTCCGCGACAACCCGCCCGGTTTGACGCTCGACGGCATCGATCCAGACGCGGTAGGCTGCGCGCCCATCGTTGATATTGGCTCCGGTTATGGTCTCGACGCTGACCGCAACGCGCAGGGAATTCTTGTCAATCTCGGCCCGGCAGAATTCAGGCGCGAGCGTCGAGGCTGCCGCTCCCGCAATGAGTGTGAGGCACTGTCGCCGCGCTATTTGGTTCTCTTGATGCTGCATCGAGTTCCCTCTACAAACTCCACTATTGGCCGGCGCTCAATTCGGCCTGAACGCTTTTGCCTACCACCAGGTCGATTCCGGATTGAAGGGCCATGTGGTCGTAGACCGCCTTGTCGTACGCCGCTGTGACCAGGGCCTCCTGCAACTGAGCCCGGATCACCTTTTCAGTGGCGACCAATCCCGTCTGATAGCCCCGCAAGGTCAGGTCGGTGTCGTCCTTGGCCGCGGCCTCCGCATCCTGGGTTGCCTGGACCACCTTTTCGCTTGCGCCGAGTTCGAGAAACATGTTGCGAATCTCGAGACCCAGCCCCTCGGAGAGCAGGATCTTCTTTTCCTTGAGCTGGCTGATCCTGGCGCGGGCTTCGGCAACTCTCTCACGGGTGAGGAAGCCGTCGAAGATCGGGATATCGACACCGAGATCGATTGACCAGCCATCCTTGTTATTCGAGGTTGAGAGACCGCCATCGTAGCTGTTCCAGCGCTTGTGCAACTCGCCCTTGAGCCCCACCTTGGGGAAGAAGCCGCTGGCCGCGGTGGCGCGTTCCCCCTCGAGCGCCTTCAGGCCGGCTTCGATCTCCGCCCAATCGGGATTGAATTCATAGGCTGTGGAGACCAGCTCATCCAGGTTCCCCGCATACGGCTGGAAGGGCACGGTTTCATCTTTGGGCATGACGCTCGACTTCCAGGACAAGCCGATGGTGTAGGCCAGAGCCGCCTCGGCCGAAGCCTGGTTGGCCTCAAGCGGGGCAACCAGGGAGCGAACTGTCTCGACCATGACCTTGTTGTCCAGATAGTCGGTCTTGTTGACCGTGCCGGAACCATCCTTGTAGAGCGACTCTGTCATTCTCAGGGTCGCTTCCATGCGAACCAGGGTGTCCTGCCCGAGCTGATGAAGCTGGCGGGCCAGCACCGCGCCGTAATAAAGGCGGATGACATTCTCGGTCAATTCGAGATCGGTGCGACGAACCTCGGCTTTGGCCACGCTCACCGCGCCAAGCGACTGCTCGCTCAAGCCCTTGCGCATGCCGCCATCCAAGAGCAGCCACTTGAAGTCGCCGGAGATGGACTCCGTGGCCGGATTCATCAACTTGATGTTTTGTGCCGGAATGGGGAACATCTGGGCGTTGGTGGTGACCGTCTGACCAGGAAAGCTCACCGGCATCTGCACGGCGACCGGCGGAAACCCCGGGCCGAAGGCATTGGCTGGAATCGTGACCGTCGCGGTTCCACCTGGAATGGCAACCGACTGGGCCGGAATGACCATGGCGCTGGCCGGATAGACGAAGTTGGGCGAAGAGCTCATCTGGTTGACGCCGCCCTGGGCGTTGATCTGCGGCCAATAGGCAGCCAAGGCCTGGCGGTGCTGGGCCTCGGCCATGTCAACGGCAAACCGGCTAGCCGGACGGGAGTGATTCTTCTCCATGGCGAGATGCAGGCAATCGCTGAGCGAGAGTGCTTGCTGGGTGTCAGGCGCCGCCTGGCCGGACGCAGCCATGCCGCCAATCGCCACAAGCATCACGAACAGCAATTGGAGGAAATTCGAAAGAGGTTTCCTTCTCATTCGCCTACTATCGGCACAAAGCCTGAACAGTTAGAGGCTACCGGGCATGGCGAGGAAGGAAACCCGACCCAAGCAGCCGGCGTGGGGACCGGTTTTGCGTGGAATTGTCAGAGCCAGAAGAACTTGGACATTGAATCCAGGACCATCGGGAATTGCGCGATCGGTTCACATTGACCGTCTGGAGCGGAATCTCCTGGAGTTGTCCTGGCGAGCCGGCCAGCGTAACGCGATCGCATGAACGAGGCTGCGAGCCTTGCGCCCGACCGTGCCTGGTTGAGGCCGAGCATCGCGCTACGCTCTCTCCGACACAACCACAAGACGCTCCAGAGTGGATGCATCAAAGCCAGGCGCAACTTCGATGTGCCGGCCGCTCGTCCACTCCGCGCGAAAGGCAATCTTCTTCTACTTTTCCTGCATGGCGGTCATCTGTTTCATAAGCTCCACGAAGATGTGTCTGAATTGCTCAAAGAGCCGTTCAAGCTGTCCGACCTCGTCGTCGGACTCAACCTTGATGACCGTTTCGAAGTCTCCGCCCACCAAACGCGTAGCCGCATGAATGATGTGCAGCAGGCGGCGGAAGATGAACCGGTTGAGCAGGTTGAGCAACAGAACAACGCCTAGCACGAAACATACGACTGTCGTAGCCAAGAGGATGTCCTGGGTGCGCCGCATCTTGAGGTAAGAGGCCGAAATATCGCGCACCACGAACATTGCTCCCACGGTGTTTCCCGCAGCGTCATGGATGGGAAAGATGCCACGGACGAATTGGGATTTGCCTTCACTGTAACGTTCGAGGACGGTGCCCTGGACGGGGATCGTGTCCAGATCACCCGTGAATCGAAGGATGTTGTCATTGGTCGTGGTTTTGTCGGCCACAACGTATCCCGAGTTGTCGTTCCAGTTGTCGCGACGCTTCCACATCGCGCTGGAATCCGCCCAAAATTGGCGGTCGACGTACTTCTTGCTGAGAAGAAGGCCGTACTCATTGCCGGTTTGATTTTTCAATGCGTGAACGAACTGGCCAAGCTCTTCGCCAAATTCGACGTAGCCGGCGATGGCTCCTTTTGCATCGTAGACAGGCCGGATGACTCTCACTGCAAATCCCGCCCGCGCCAACTCGTTCCCAGCCACAATGCCATGCGTGCGCACGACTTCGTTATCGATGAATCGATTGAGGTGGTCGCCGAACTTGGCGGGGTTGTGAAGCCGGAGGAAGACGGACATGCCGGGCTCTGGCGTATGGAACATCCAGTTGGTAATTCCCTGGCTCTTCAACTGCGGATAGAGAGGCGCTGTCAACTGGAGCAGGCGGCTGCGATGCTTGGCGGCAAAGGCATCCCGGACCTGGGTGTTCATGATCAGCGCGTCGCTGACGGCCGTCATCTTGCTGATCTCCCTGTTCTCCAGAATCGTGAAGAGCTTTTGTGAGCCGGTAACCGCGTCGATGGCTATGCCCTTCGCGTTTTCGACGGTGAAGTAGGACATGAGCCCCACAATGCAGCCAATGCCAATCACAACGCAGAGGGCTAACGCCAGCAAGGCCTTGGTTTGAATCGACTTCAAGTTCATGGAAACACTCCTCACAAGCTCAAGTTCAGCACTTCTTTTGCGGCCCGCTTCAGTTTGGCGATGCCATCCGGGTCATCCGGAGTATTGGGGTTGATGAACGCAAGCAGCCGGCCGGACTTCAGTCCGATCCGGCCTCTGACGTCCGTTCCGTCCAAGTCGTCGGATTTGATTTTTTCTTCGATTCGAATCTTCAAATCGTAAAGTTGGCTCACAAGTCAAACTCCCTTAACTCACCCCAGGCATTCTTGCATTCGATCCTTAGCCGGAACTGAATACGCTGGGGTACTATCGGCAGCGTTCGCGGCTTTTTTCAGCAGAGGGCGCAGAGCCTTCACTCTGAAAGGGATCGCGCGCACCCCTACGAGCTTCGATCCCTTCCACTTTCCAGACGCGTCCACGATTGATGCCGATTCAGCCCTGTGCCGATAGAGCGAGCGATCGTTTGAAGATGGATTGCCGCGGCCATGCCATGGGGAGCGCGCGATGCCAGATGCCGCGCTGTCGCGAGCGGATCTGCGCCAAAGGAGCAAAAGCGTGAAATCGGTCACAAACATGTCTTGGCGGGGAACTCCCGGAACCTATATTGGACGTCTAACCAGATTCGCGGCCTGTCTCGGTATTGCCCTGTCTCTTTGCTGTGCTCCTCTGGTTGGTCGTGCACAGGACACGGCTGACAAGCGGGCTCTGCTGGAGCGAATCGAGAAGCTCGAGCGAGAGCTTGCCGAGGTGAAGGCGCAACTGATGGCGGGAGCTCCAGGCGCACCTGTCCCGGCTCCCAACGCATTGCCGGTCCAGTCAACAGGCTCCGCGACAAATGGCGCCCCGGTAAGTGCGCCAGCCCAGCCGGGCGCAAGCGCTCAAGCGCCCCGTCCGGTTGCCCCAGGCACCCGCCCTGGGTCGACGACTCCCAGTGTGAGCGGAGTCGATCCCGCGGCGCTATTCAACCTGACGGTGGGGGCCACTCAGCCGACGACTGCCGAGCAGACAAAGCACAAGTTCTTTGAGAGGAAGCCGGGCAGAGATCTCACCTTCTACACCAAGACGGGAGAGATTACTTTCTATGGCAATCTCGACATTTCAGTGGAATCGGCGACCAAGGGGACAGGCGGCATGCAAGCTGGCGGCAGTGGCCCTGTTGGCAACATGGGCTGGCTGGAAGACATGTCGACAAACCTGGCCTTTGTTGGGGTGCGCGGGACCCAGATGACCGGAATAAAGGACACCAACTTCATCTATCAGTTGGAGACCGGAATCAATATCACAGCCGCGCCGGGAATCCACCAGAGCAACAGCCAGGAACAGGACACCGTTGACGGCACACTCTTTACGCGGAACAGCTATATAGGACTTGGCCAGGTAAAGCGCGGCGCGCTGCTGTTCGGCAAGACGGACCCGCCCTACAAGCAGTCCACGGCCCGCATGAACCCTTTCTCCGGCATGGAAGGGGACTATGGAATCATCATGGGCAACACCGGCGGCGACAACCGGGTCGAGTTCGGCTACCGGCTCGATCACGCCATGTGGTACAGCTCGCCCAAGCTCAAAGGGGTTCAGTTCAACGCATTCTTCTCGCCGGGGCAGAATCGCGCGGGGGACAGCGACAACATGGCCGCTGGAGAGCCGGATTGCACCGGCGGCGACGATCCCGGCAATGGCGGCCTCTCTCCAATTGCCTGCAACGACGGGTCATTCGGCGACGCTGTCAGTGGCAACGTCTCGTATACCCGTGAGCCGCTGTACGTTACGGCGGCGTATGAGCGCCACATGAAGGTCAATCGGCAGAGCGACATCACGGGCATCTATTCAAGCGCTCCGCCGTCAAACTACTCGGGACCGATCACAACCAACACCACTGGAGTTGGCTATGATTATTGGGTTCCCACGGCCTTCTTCAATGCCGGTGTGGCCGACGAGGACGCGGGCAAGGTTGGAATCCAGTACGGGTTCTTCGCCAAGAAGACCGTCGTCAACGCAGTTGTTGAGACCATGCACCGGTATGTGCCGGGCTTTATGGAGTTTCAGAACGAGCGCCAGCGGCTGGGGAGTTGGCTTGCGGGCACCCAGGCAATCGGCTTGTACGACAGCGTGTCGGTTGGCTGGGCGCGCGCCTACCGGGCGCCTGGGGACCCTGGCCAGCACAATACTTCTCTTACGCCGGCGCCCTATTCGACAGCGTCGGATGGGAACACGGATGGGGGCCGAGGCGTAGACAACGAGGCCAACATGTTCACGATCGCCTACCGGCACAGGATCGGTGAAGGTCTGGAAATTTACTCCAACTGGGCAGGAACGTTCAACGACCAGTTCGCGCACTTCGATCTTGGCGCCGGCGGGCGCGGGGTTACGACCGATTGCCATGACGCCTCCGATTCGGCGGGCAACCAGTACTCCAATCCTCATTGTTGGGCCGGTGGTCACTTGAAGGCCTTTTCGGTGGGTCTGGACAAGCGATTCTAGAGGCCTTTCGAGGCGGTTGCAGGGAAGAGGCCGGTTCAGTGTGAGAGCTTCCAAGAGGATAAAAGCCCTTGGAATCGGGAAGTTCTCAAGCAGTTTCCCGGGGGGGCAGGTCCGCGCGACAGGGCCCAAATTATTCGGTTCGGCCCCGCTCTTGACCATTTCAGTGGAATCTGCCGATAGGGAGCAGAACGACGGGAGTTCCGATCGATTTTCGCGGATTGCAGCGGCAACACTTCAAAATGAGGCGGTAACGTGGATATTCTCTTGGTTGACGACAGCAGAACAATGCGCATGATCGTCCAGCGGGCCATCCGGCAGGCAGGTTATCGCGGGATCATCGTGGGCGAAGCGGACAATGGAGTACAAGCCCTGGAGAAGCTGCAAGGAGCGACCCCGAAGCTCATTCTCTCCGACTGGAACATGCCTGAAATGTCCGGGATCGACCTTCTGAATCAATTGAGGGCGGCCGACAACATGATACCCTTCGGTTTCATCACGTCTGAATCGTCAAAAGGGATCAAGGAACTGGCGCTGAACTCAGGGGCGACATTTCTCATCTCCAAGCCGTTTACACCGGAAGATATTCAGGAGGCCCTGCTCCCCATTATGGGCGGGTGCTAGCTTATGGCAGAACCGACACCATTCGATCTTTCCCGTCGCTTTTCGCTGCTGATTGGCCGCAAGGTGACATTTGTCCAGACGACGGCGACGCTGGACAAGGCGATCAAGCAGGTGTACGGCATCTTTACGGTTCTGCCCAACAAGACCGCGGTGGTTGTCAAGGCCGACCTCCCGTTGCTCGGATCATTTGCCGGCGCGCTGGTGGGGTTTCCCGACTCGGTGGTCAGAGAGCATTTGGCGGTGACGCCCATTGAGGAGCTTCTGCGCGACGCGATCTACGAAGTGCTGAACATCGCCTCGGCCGCGGTTTCCACTGAAGGGCGGGCGGTGTTTGAAAAGATGGTGACGGACCCTGTCTACATCGATGGCGTCGCAGGGAAAGTCTTCGCCAAGCCGGATCACAGGAGCTATTTCAACGTTCAGGTAGACGGTTATCAGGGCGGAAGGTTCAGTATTTTTTCGCAGTTTGTTTCCGGCAGAACTGTGACTTTTTGACCGATGCGGATTGGCATTCGAGCATAGGAAGGGCGGTACTGCGTTGCCGGGTGCTGGGTGGCGCCAGCGCCGAATTCCAATGGGCTTGCAGTTCCCGCCGCGAGAAGGGAAGGCTGACGATGGGCAAGGAACAGCGGTGCAACCCTCGCTTCGAATGCAGTGGCGCCGCGGGCGTTCAGATTGAGCGTGACGCCGACCCTTCTCCCGCGAGAATTGTGAACCTGAGTCTCGATGGATGCCTGATCGTGTTGCAGAAGCCTCTCAGCCTCTCGCAGGACACAATTGTAGAGTTGACCTTCACCATCAACGATCAGCCATTTCGGGTTTGGGGCCGGGTGAGGGCCATTCGATCGGACACGACAGTGGGATTCCACTTTCCGCTCCTCTGCGAAAGGGTACGAACGCGGATTGCGAGCCTGATTGAACAGCTCATCGACGACCTTTTATCCAAGGACACACTCACTTGCGCCGAAGAGCAGCGGCGGTACCCGCGCATTGCGTGCAACTGTACGGCGGGCATCCGGATGGCTGCCGGCGAGGCATTCGTCCCTGCCTCTGTCGTAAATCTGAGCGCGGGAGGGTGCCTGATGATCTTAGAGGATCCGCAGCGCCTCCCGCGCGGCAGAACGGTAGAGCTGGCCTTCCAAATCAACCGGCTCCCCTTCCGCGTGCATGGCCAGGTAAAGACAATTCGATCGGAGACCAGGGTAGGATTTCAATTTTCCCACATGGACGAGCACCTGCAAAGGCGGCTCGAAGGCCAAGTTGAGGCCCTCATCCGGAACCTGGTGAAGCGCTATCAAGAATCCACGATAGCCTGCTGAGCAACTGTCGTTGAAGTTTCGGCTCCGAGCATTGATTGGGGGGCGGCGTGGAACTCCGCTCTGCACTCGCGAGAGTTCGTCCGCGGACCATGCAGGCGCGTCGAGCGACTCGTGGAATGAGGAGACAGAGCCGCGGTTTTCAGGGAATTGCCCCCGGGCGCCGCTCTGAAGCCTCCGCGGCGGACCGGGCCAAGCGGCATCGCTCCGGCTATCCGTCTTAGAGCATTTCCCGGAACGGTGTAGACCTGGATTTCCTTGGTATCCCACCCATTTCCGCAAAAAACGCGGAAATGGATGGGGCACGGAAGTCTATAGCAAATGCAAAAACGCTCTAGTCATGTGGAAGAGTGGAATCCAACAGACTTGCCGCGGCAATGGCCAGGCTTAGCTTCTTCTCTGCCGCATCGATCAGCGAGCCAAGACCCGCCGTCCTCCCTTCCCGGAGTGCTTGTTCGATGCTCGAAGCAGCCTCAGCCAGCTCACGAGCCTCCAATGTGGCGGCAATGCCTTTGAGGGAGTGTGCGAGCCTCTCGGCATCCTCGTTTCTCCCTTCAGCAATAAGGGCATTGAGCTCGGTCGCGGCATGTTCGTAATTGTCGCGGAATCCGAGCAGCATTTTGCGAAGCAGTCTGGGCTTGCCGCTGGTGCGAGCCAGCGCGGCCTTAAGATCGAATGGCGAGGACTGTGCCGGAACTGGAACCTCGGCTGTGGAACGCAGGGGTGGAATCGCCTCAATCTCCGGCGCCGCCTCGGATGGAGCCGGCAGCCAACGAATCAGTGTCTCCCTTAGTCCGCTGGGGTTGATCGGCTTGGTGAGATGATCATTCATTCCCGCGTGGAGGCACCTTTCGCGATCACCGCTCATCGCATGAGCCGTCATCGCCAGGATGGGCAATCCGCAAAGGCGTTGATGTCCACGAATCAGCCTGGTTGCGGTCAATCCATCCATTACGGGCATCTGAATGTCCATAAGGACCAGATCGAACGGCTCGGAGAGAACACGATCGACGCCTTCCCTGCCATTTACCGCAACCGAGACCAGGATACCGAGGTCGCCAAGCAATTCAGTAGCGAGGTCACGGTTGATCTCGTTGTCTTCGACCAGCAGGACGCGCCTCCCGATAAGCCTGGCTGGGAAATCCTCAGCCACACCGCGCGTATCCGAGATAGGCCCGGATGGTTTCATTCCAAAGATGGTGGCGATGGCGTCAAGCAGATCCGCCTCCTGGATTGGCTTGACGAGAAAGGCGTCCATGGCAGGATCTGCCGGTCCACGCATCGCTTCTTCTTGTTCCAAATCGGAAAACATCAGAATGGCCGGCACTCGCGCATGGGACAGGTGGGCCTTGACACGACGGGAGTTTTCAATCCCATCGACTCCCGGCAGGCGCCAGCCCATGACCACCAGGTCAATCGGCTTGCCGGCCTGAGAGGCCGCGGCGAGAGCCGAGAGCGCCCCCCATCCTGATGATGCCGATCGGGCGGTGAACCCGTTTTTATAGAGCATGTTGATCAACTCAACCCGATCATCTTCATCGTCGTCGACGACCAGCACCGATTTCTTCAGTTCGCTCGCTCTGGCGCGGGGCTGAATGGGCAGGTCGCCTTTGACGAAGTTGAAAGTCACGGTGAAGTGGAAGGTGCTTCCCTTGCCGAGTTCACTCTCTACCGTGAGGGAGCCACCCATCAACTCGCAGAGCTGCTTGCTGATCGCAAGGCCCAATCCGGTGCCGCCGTACTTGCGGGTAAATGAAGTGTCCGCCTGAGTGAAGGACTGAAAGAGATGAGCGACTTGCTCGGAACTCATGCCGATGCCTGTGTCGGAAAGGGAGAACTTGAAAATCCCGCTATCCGGGCCCACGTCCGCGGCCACGACTTTAACGACAATTTCGCCGCTATCGGTAAACTTGATTGCGTTGTTCAGCAAATTGATGAGAATCTGCCCCAGGCGCAATGGATCGCCCACCAAATAGCGCGGGGCTTCCCTTGCGATTGAAAATACGATGGCAATTCCCTTCTGCTCGGCTTTCTGGCTGACGATGTCGTTGAGATTATTCAACACGTCGTCCAGCAGGAACGGGATGTGTTCAAGCTGGAGCTTGCCCGCTTCGATCTTGGAGAAGTCGAGGATATCGTTGGTGATGCCGAGCAAGGATTCGGCGGCATTGCCAATCTTTGTTAGATATTGCGATTGCCGGGGACTTGGATCCGATCGCTTGGCCAAGTATGTCATGCCAATGATCGCGTTCAGCGGGGTGCGAATCTCGTGGCTCATATTGGCCAGGAAGTCCGACTTGATTCGATTGGACTCTTCGGCCTTTTGCCGTGCCTCTTGCAGCGCTTCCTCGTGCCGCTTACGCTCGGTAATGTCCATTACCACGCCGCGCAATTGCAAGGGTCTCGATTCGTCGTCGAAAGAAAACTCCGCCCGAATCATCAACCAATGCATACTGGCATCGGGCCAGATGATTCGAAACTCGCGCATGAAGGGTACGCGGGCCGCAATGCAGCGGACAAGCTCGGCGCTGATTCCGGGCAGATCTTCGGTATGGACGCGTTCCAGAAAAGCGTCTCTTCTGCCGTTAAATTCGCCCGGCTTGAAGCCCCACAACTCCTCATACAAGCGCGACGAGATCAACTGATTGGAGGAAACATCCCAGTCAAAGGTTCCCGTGTGCGCTGCCTCCAGCGCCAACCTCAGCCTTTCCTCCGTTACACGCAGCGTTTCCTCGGTTTGCTTGCGGTCGGTTAAGTCCCAGTTGGCGCCCACAGTCCTCGCACCTCGCCCATCCTCGTTGCCGGTTGCCGAGCCGCCGACGCGCGTGGCATGCCCTTGGCCGACGTCCCAATCGAAACGGAACTTGAAATCGAGGGGCCAGACACCCTCGACGCAATCGCCGGGCGCGCGATCTTCCGCCTCACAATCAATGTAATAAAAATGACCTTTCGGCAGCTCAGAATTCTCTCAAGAGCATTTCCTGGTATTCATGGCGTAATGCCAGTTCATCCGGAAATTTACCGTTAAAGCGAAACCAGAGTCTTTGTGCCCTCTCGAAGAGTCTTCAATGAGGCTTGTTCTCAAGGAGAAGGCCACTTCATGGACTCGCCTTCGGCGATAGACGGCTCTGGCCCCATTATAGCTTCCCAAAAATGCGATTGCACATAAGTTCCGTGCTAACATCCGATCACTCGCCGCCTTCACACAGTAAGACTCTGGGTCCGATCAACATGCTTGCAGACTCAGAGGCGTGCCTGGATGCCGCGGAATCGAAGCATGGATTCCAGGGAAGTAATGCATTAGTTCCTCGAATTGATCCACCGGTTGCGGCCGGCTGAACAGGTATCCCTGGAACGAATCACAGCCCAGGCGGGAAAGGAAGTCCCGTTGCTCTTCAGTTTCAACGCCCTCCGCGATAACGGCCAAGCCCATAGCCCGGCCAAGAGCGATGATAGCTTGGGCAATGGCGCCGCTGCTGTTATCCGCCAAGAGATCACGAACGAAGGACTTGTCAATCTTCAACTGGTCCAGAGGCAGGCGTTTCAGGTAGGACAGCGATGAATAGCCGGTGCCAAAGTCGTCCAAAGAGAATTTCAACCCATGAGCCATTAAGTGGCTCATCTTGGCAATGGTGCTCTCCACATCGTTCACCAACATACTCTCGGTGAGCTCCAACGTGAGGTTCCTGGGGTTGGCCCCGCTTCGATTCAGCGCAGACATTACCTGTTCAACGAAGTCCGGCTGGCGAAACTGGAGGGCGCTTATATTGACAGAAACAGTGATGTCAGCTGTCTCTTTTCGATCTGCCCAAGCTGCAATCTGAGTGCAAGCTGTTTCAATCACCCAAGTTCCCAAAGGCAGGATCAGCCCCGTTTCCTCGGCCAGGAGGATGAACTCGCCGGGCGCAAGAATGCCGCGCGTTGGGTGCTTCCAGCGAATCAGAGCCTCGGCGCCAACGAGTCTGCCGTGGTCCACCTGGGATTGATAGTAGAGCAAGAACTGGCTGAATCTGATCGCATGGCGGAGGTCTTCCTCCATGGCCGCGCGGGATTTGACGGCATCCTGCAGGGCAGCGGAAAACAGGCGGATGGTATCTCGCCCGCACGCTTTCGCATGGTACATGGCGAGTTCGGCCTTCTGCAAGGCGTCATCAGCGCTTTCCTGATGATCCGAGAATACCGATATCCCAATGCTCGCAGTGCTGAGGCACTCGCGGCCATTGAGCAGATAGGGCAAGTCAACCGCCGCGAGAATCTTCTCGCCGACAATCGTGGCCTCGGCCGCGGCCTGATCAGAGACCTCGCTGAGTCCTTCTATCAGCACGACGAACTCATCTCCACCCAACCGCGCCAAGGTGTCGGATGGGCCGATACAGTTCGTGATTCGGTGTGCAACTTCCTGAAGCGTAAGGTCGCCGGCCTGATGCCCGAGGGTGTCGTTGAGTTTCTTGAAATTGTCCAGGTCAACAAACAGCAGCGCGACCATGCGGCCAGTTCGGGCACTGGTTGTGAGCGCCTGGCGCACCCGGTCCAGGAGGAGGCAACGATTCGGCAGGTGCGTGAGGGCGTCGTAAAAGGCGAGACCCCTTATCCTGTCTTCGGCAGACTTCGCTTCCGAGATATCCCGCATCACGCTAAGAACGCATAAGACGCCCTCCATCTCCATCACGGATGCAGTGATGCTGACCCATAGTGTCTCGCCATTCTTCTTTCTAAATCTGGCTTTGGCATCGTGGACAGTTGAATTCCGCAGCAGCAACTGGACGAGCGCCTTTCGATCATTCGAATGCACCCAGAAGTTCAGCTCGATCGAAGTGCGGCCGATGGTCTCCGCGTGTTCGCACCCAATGAGATCGAGGAATGCCTTGTTGACATCGATATAAGATCCATCCTCGAGGCGGCTGATCGTGACGCAATCAAGACTGGTTTGAAACATTGTTCTGTAGCGCTTTTCGCTTGTTTGCAGCGCTTCGGCCGCCGCCGCCAGCCGCTTGTCCTCGGGCTTGACCGGGGAGATATCCCTGGCAACCGAGAGGACGCAGGGAACGCCGTCGAGTTCAATCAGAGTTGCAGACATCGACCCCCAGAGCGCAGTCCCATTCCTTCGTCGAAACTGGGTCTCCACGTTTTTGCAAACGGCGCTCTCGCGCAGGATGTCCATCATTCTCTGTGAAGCGCCGCGATCGGCCCAGATGTCCAATTCCAACGCGGTTCGCCCAATGATTTCATGAAGCTTATATCCGAAGGCATCGAGGAAGCATTTATTTACCTCGACATATAGGCCATCGCTGAGCCGGCAGATGCTTATGGCATCGAGGCTCATCTGGAATAGCTTTCGATAGTGCTCCTCGCTTGTCCGCAGCGCTTCAAGCGCCGCGACGAGGCGCCGCACATCTGGCTTCCTCTTGATCGAAATGGAACCATCCATTCCGCCGTCCGGGCCCGCCATCGACGACACGGGCATCTTCCCGGCGGAAGAGGTGTCCTTCCCGCGCCGAACTACGACTGTGCTCAACCATTCCATGCCTGACCGCACGGTGCGCCACAGTGCTTCGCAGGTACATAGGAAAGGCCATCCGGATTGGAGGGCTTGAGGAGTCTGTGCCGCGGCGGTCTGGCATGGGTGTTCTGTAATAGCCGTGGGCGCAGTGCAGTCGATGGTCGACCCCTCAGCCGTGACCAAGCCGAGATGCTCGCCTGCCTCACGCGCCCAGTCGATCTTTGGCCTCGGCCCAGTGAAATCCATCATGACAGTATCGGCAGATGCGCCGGGCTTTTTCAATATCGTCAGCAGGCCTCAATAAGGGCCGTGATCTTCCGGGAGCCGGTGGCGCCTGTAACAACTGAAAGCGCTGGTCTCTTCCGCAGACACGATGGCCGCAAGCCTTCGGTCGCTGGGGAGACATATTCCGGCTAAAGGGTTCCGGTGCTTCTTTCTCATCTGACTCTCATCGACTGCGAGGGGGCGGATTTCGGCGTTGAGTGCCGACGGTCTTTCACAAGAGGCAGGGGAAGACCGACCGTGCCTCTTGTGACCTTACAGCTCAAGCGCCCCCGAGAGACAGAGGATGGAATTGCGTTGGCGGCAGACATCTTCTAGGCCGTCTGCGCAACCGGTTGCAGAGGCATTTTCCCGATTTCGGGGCGCTTGGCATGAACCGTCTTGAACACTTCCACCGGGTTTGCAATCGCCTTCGGAGCAGCCACGGATTCGACTACGGTCCTCAAAACCTCGATGCGGCCCTTGAAGAATGCACCATCTTCGATGCTCACGCGCGCCGCAGTCACCGTCCCGGTCACTGCGCTTTCGGCGCGGATGTCAACTCGATTCGATGCGTCGATGTCGCCCAAGACCTTTCCCATCACAGTGACTGCCGCGGCTTTAATGTTCGCGGTCACATGGGCGCTTCGTCCAACGTGGACCTGGTAGCCTGGGAGGTTGATGCTGCCTTCAACACGGCCCTCGATGAACAGCGACTCCGATCCGGTGATATCGCCCTTGAAGATAACCCCCTTCCCGATAATGGCTTGGCCAGTAGCCGAAGGCGCAACGCGCGCAACGGGCTGAGAGAATGCACTGGCAGGTGTTGGGCGAGCTTCGCTCACGGCGGGAGAAGCTGAGGTTGTTTCGATTTGCTTGGTTTTCCACATAGCGCTGAGGTTAACTCCTTTTTCTGTCCCGGAGGACTGTACCGCCGAGGCGGTCTATGACCAATGGACGAGTGACAACTGCAATTGAAACTCACTCCGACAATCGACAAAATGGTCAGCACCAATGCCCATGGAATGAGGGCAATGGACGTGGTCATCCTTGCGAATCAACTGCCGTTCGCGGCAAAGACCGCGCCCCTTGAGCGCAGGTGAAGACTCCTGCCGGCGCTCATGGATGGAAGGGGATTTCACCTGTCGCCGATCCAATGGTTGTTCCACCCTTGTCTGATCTTGTGTATTGCAAATGAGGGGCCAAACTCGCGATGGAATGCTGGGCGCGCATGCAAGAGCCAATGACCCCTGGGCCGCATTCCAGAATCGATTGACGTAAATCCAATGAATCAAACGCATGATGGGAACCAGCCTGGGTCTCATGGCCTGGCAGCAGGATGAATTGAAATGCTGGCGAGGGCGCGCAGGACAACGGCCCGGCAATAGAAGATGAGGATGATGAGCGACGGGCGGGCGCGGCGGAGAAGATTCGCGGCCCGGAGATACAAGTATCCTGGCAAGCAAAGCGCGGTGGCCGCACCGATCGTGCAAGTGCAATTCTGAATGCGCAGCAAAGCAAGGCCTTCTCCCGCTCGACTCCTCTGCGATGTGCCGGCCGCGACAATTTGGCCTGGATTCTTCGAGCCTTGCGGTTCGAGAACTCGGAATCGCGGCAACGCGTCTCAGGCAAGAGTGTCCAGCTTGATGTCGAGATTGTTCTCCGCAACCTGAGCGCTCGATCCAGTCGCGGTTGCTCCGGGCGGGTCTGGAACCGATGCTACATAGGTAGCTCCGGCCTGCTCAATACTGAGTGAGTAGTTCTTGCCCGCAACCGTAGTCGAAAGAGCCCCTTTAATAGCCACTACCTGAACAGCTGAAGCGGAATCAAGAGCCTGGGCTGCCGATGGCGGCGCCTGGGCGGACGCAAGCGATCTGGACGAAGATGCTGGCGCCAAACCTGGACCAGTTGTTGAATTCGTTGATGCCTCCGGCTTAGGAAGGTGGGACGCCCTGGCCCACTGCGTTGCGGAGGGAGCAATCTTTGAGATGGCGTCGATTTGCATCATTCTCCGATCTGATTCGAAGGTGAATCTGCATCGAATCGGGTATCGGCATCCGCACCAACTTCGTTCAATTACCTTTTTGCGCTGTGCGGAGTCACGATCTGTTGTCGGCTCACATGAAGAATTTCGACTGTGGGTTGTGTCGACGGAGCATTGGAGACAGTTCCCCACGGTCGCATGGCAAGAAGGCCACCTTGGTCCGGGCTTTTGCCGAGAAGCAGGCGCGATGACGAGACGCGCACGGCATGAAGGCGTCCATCGCTTTGCGACGATGCATCGAGAAACTCAACGAACCCCTGCAGCGGCGCCCGCGGCTCAAATTCGATGCAGAGGCTTTGTTGCTCGATGCACTCCAAATCCAACGCCACAAATCGCGCCCCAAACAGGAGCCAATGCGGATCATTCGAGTTCCCTGAGATGGTCTAGTCCTTGGTGACGAGGACGGTGACCCAGAAGATGCCGTCGGCGCATTCAAAAGCCGATCTTTCACGCACTTCGGAGCCGCAGATTCTCAGGTCATAGTCGCTTCCATCCATGACCGAAGGCATGGAAAGACGAACCTGGGACGAGAAATTCGATTTCAGATTCCCGCCGATCATATTGGCCAGTTCGCCCAGTACGTCTCGCACGTCGTCGTCGACGCTCTCAGGCGGGTCCATGGAGAGAATGTGGCCGGCAAACTGGCAAGCCTGCAGGCGGCTGCACTCGATCACCACTGCTCCATCCCAGTCGCCTGTTAGTTGCACGAAGGAAGTCAACCGATCCCCCATCGGCTTCCAGGATGTTTCGCTGGGAGACACATCGAGGCTCATCATTGTGACGAACACAGACTTCACAATTTGCGCCAACACCGCCGCACTCACTTCAGTTTGCATCATTTTCCTTTCACCGGGCGACATAGACAGTCGTGTTTCCAACTGTGCGTCGGTCGAACCACTCATCAAGGCCGAAGGCCGTCTCGGCGCCGCCGAGCAGCAGCCAGCCGCCTCGAAACAAGGTACTATGGATTTCCTTCATGATTTTGCGCTTGGTTTCATTGTCGAAATAGATCATGACGTTACGGCAAAACACCAAATCGAAAGGCCCGAGTGTGCGCATGCTCTTGCGCAGATCGATGCTTTCAAATCGAGCCATCTTCCGGACGTTGTCAGCCAGCTTCCATTCCATGGAGGAACGGCTAAAGTACTTCACGAGGAGCGCTGTCGGCAGCCCTCGGTTTACCTCAATCTGCTGGTAGGTGGCAGACCGGGCCCGTTCCAGCACCTTTGAGGAGAAGTCGGTGCCGAGGATTTGGACATTCCAGTCCGCGAACCCCTCCTCAAGAAGCAGCATGGCCAGACTGTATGCTTCTTGTCCTGTTGATGCCGCGGCGGACCAGAAGCGCAGGCTCTTGGTACTCCGCCGTTCTTCTTTCAACGCCGGCAAGAGGACAGTCTGTATGGCTTCATACTGGATGGGATCGCGGAAGAAATATGTCTCGTTGGTCGTCATGGCCTCGACCACCTGTTGACCGATCTCCGGATCCTTTCTGGCATGGAGGAACTCGCACAAGTCGTTGACTGAGCCCAGGCAGAGCTGTTTGACAATGGGCGCGAGGCGGCTTTGGAAGAGGTATTCCTTGTCTCCGTCAAGCACAATGCCCACCTGGGAGTAGATGTGCTGCTGAAGAAACCGGTAATTCTCCGGGCCAATGGCCGTAACTACTATATGGTTCGCCATGCAATTCCTTCCTGGTTTCTGCCTGTTATGCGGAGAATCTCAGGCACGATCTCATCGAGCGGCAGCACTTTATCGGCAAGGCCAGCATTCACAACGGCGCCAGGCATTCCCCAGACGACACTTGATGCCTCGTCCTGAGCAAGAATGGCGGCGCCTTGCGCTCTCAGAATCTCAGCGCCTCGCAAGCCATCCTGGCCCATGCCGGTAAGGATCACGGCGAGGACTGCGCCGCCGTACACCTCCGCGGCCGAGGCAAATAGCGCATCCACAGCGGGGCGGCACGAATTCTGCCGCGGAGACTGATCGAGGACAACACGAACCTGGCCTGTGCTGGACTCCACCTTCATGTGAAAATCCCCGGGGGCGACCAGTATCCTGCCCTGCTCGACGGCGCAGCTTTGGTTGGCTTCCTTGACCGGCATTTTGCAGGTTGAGTTGAGACGTTCAGCGAGCAACCGGGTGAAGAGAGGCGGCATGTGCTGCACGACCAGTACCGGCAATCCGAAGTCAATTGGCAGCTTAGGCAGGATTAGGCCCAGTGCTGTCGGCCCTCCGGTCGAAACTCCAATGACCAGTGCCTTGGGCCGCGCCTTCGCTCTCTGCATCGGCTGCGGTCCATGGCTGGCCGATGCCTGAGGGGACGAAGTCTTTGGCGCCGCGGCAGTCCGAGCAGGGGCCGCCACGCGAAAGAACTGCATGATCTTGGGGATCATCTCTTCCCGAAGACGGGTCATTGAGAGGTCGAGCGATCCTTCGTTGGAAACCTTGGCCACATAGTCGTCAGCTCCGAGGGACAAGGCCTCCAGCGTCTTCGCCGCTCCACGCTCGGTGAGGGTGCTGAACATGATGACGCGCAATTGAGGGTGATCGCGCCGAATGCGCCGCAACATCTCCAGGCCGTCCATATCCGGCATCTCGATATCCAGCGTAATGACATCGGGATTGTATTGCGAGACCCGTTGCAGCCCGATCGATCCATTCGAAGCGGTGCCCACGACCTGAAGGATTGGATCCTGCTCCAGGGCAAGGGTGACCAGTCGCCGGATGACCACCGAGTCGTCCACGACCATGACGCGGATTCGCTCTCCGGGCTGTAAGTAGCGCTGGTTCACCACGGTCATGCCTACACCCTCGCCAATGAATCAATCCCGACAAGCGCCAGTTTTTCTTTGAGAATCTCTTTCGTAAACGGCTTCATGACGTATTCATTGGCGCCGGCCTCAAGAGCTGATGCCATCTGGCTCATCTCTGTCTCGGTTGTCACCATGATTATTTTCAGCGATGCCAGATCGGTATTGGCGCGCAACTGCTTTAACAGTTCCAGCCCATTCATCTCAGGCATGTTCCAGTCCGCCAGAACCACATCCACGGCATAGTTCTCCGCGGCCATCACCGCAAGGGCCTCGATGCCATTGCCCGCCTCGCAGATCTCGTACCCTAACTCGGTCAGGATTCTGCGAATGATCATGCGAATTGTTTTGGAATCGTCCACAACCAGTGCTTTGCTCATCACTCTCCGCTTTCGTTCGTTGAGGAATGGCCCGGCGAATGGAAACCCAATCGCCGGGCTGTAACCCACACCGTTGGTTCGGTTAGAACGTGAACCTCGCCACGGAAGCCTGGAGCACCGCTGCCATCTTGCTCAACTCCAGAGATGCGGACTTGGTGTCGTTTGCTCCCTGCGTGGTGTTCTTCGCCGAAGTGGCCACACCGCTGATGTTCTTGGCGATGTCATTAACGCCCTGGGCTGCTTCAGTTACGCTGCGGCCGATTTCATTGGTGGTTACCGTCTGTTCCTCGACGGCCGTGGCGATGCTGTTGGAGATGTCGTTGATTTGGTTGATGATGGCGCCAATCTCCTCGATTGCCGAAACCGCTCCCTTGGTGACGCCCTGGATGGCCTCGATCTTCTGGCTGATTTCCTCGGTCGCCTTGGCAGTCTGCTTGGCAAGTTCCTTCACCTCGTTGGCCACAACCGCAAAGCCCTTGCCCGCCTCACCGGCGCGGGCGGCCTCGATGGTTGCATTCAGCGCCAGCAGGTTGGTCTGCTGCGCGATCGAGGTAATGACCTTGATCACGTTGCCGATCTCCTGGCTGGACTGGCCAAGCTGCTTCATGGTTGCGTTGGTCGAATGGGCCACGGTGACCGCATTCTTGGCCACCCGCGCCGAGTCGTTGGCGTTCTTGGAGATTTCGCGAATCGAAGCCTGCATCTCTTCAGAGGCAGTGGCCACCGACGCGACATTCCTCGACACCTGTTCGCTGGCCGCGGATACCACGTTGGCCTGGACCGCGGTTTCCTCCGCGGTGCTGGCCATGACCTGGCTGACCGCGGTGAGTTCTTCAGAGGACGATGCCAGCGTGCTTGCGTTCTCGGCCGTGGCTTTGAGCGGCGCGACGATTGCTTCGAGCGTCTGGTTGACGCCCTCGACAATCTTGCGGAAGTCGCCTTGGTGCCTGCTGGCGTCGGCGCGCGTGCCCACACGACCGTCGGCCGCCGCCTTGGCAAGCATGCCGGTATCGGTAATCAGAGCCTTCAAGTTCGTGCGGACTTGTTCGATGGTCTCGTTGATGAAAGCCTTCTTGCCGGGGAACCTCTCCAATGGCGCCTCGAAGTTTCCCTTGCCGAACTCGGCCACGCAGGCCATCGCCTTCTTCTTGACGGTGATGTGCCCGGAAACCATTTCGTTGATGCCCTCGGCCATGACCCGGTAGGCGCCCTCAAATTTGTCGGCGGGGATGGTCATGTCGATGTCCCCCTTAATGTGCTCTTCCGACATGTGCTTCATCTCGTGGATCAACCCGCTGAGCGAGTCGATGCAGCCGTTGAGGTTGTTCTTGATCTCGTTGAAGTCGCCGCTGTAGGCGGTTGAAATCTTGGCTGGAATGACACCCTTCGATATCTTGTCGACATAGTCGGCGGCCAGGTTCAGCGGGCCGATCACCGCGTCGAGAGCATGGTTCATCCCTTGGACGACCTTACGGTAATCGCCTTGGTGTTTGGCGGCATCGGCGCGGACTGCGAGTTTGCCTTCCACAGTTCCCTTGGCGAGCATGTCGGCGTCCGACACCAGGTCTTGCAGAGATTTCTTAATCAGGACCAGGCTCTTGGCTACCACGTCGGACTCGCAACGAACGTTGATGGCGACGGACAAGTTTCCGGTGGCTATTCCCTGCGCGGACAGGGCTTGCTGATGGATGGCATCGATGCAGGCGTTCAGACTGTTCTTGATGGCGTTGAAGTCGCCGTTGTAGGTGTCGACGATCATCGCTGGGGTGTCACCCCTGGCGATGCGATCCACATAGTCGCCAGCGACACTGAGCGGTCCGACCACAGCATCGAGCACGCTGTTGAAGCCTTGGATGACAACGCCCCAGCCTCCGGGATACCGGGAAGCATCCGCGCGCACTCGCAATTCGCCATTGACGCCTGCTTGAATCAGACGCTGAACCTCTGCGATGAGGCCATTCAGCATAAGGGCCATGGTGTTGATGCCGGTCTTGATGACCTTATAGTCGCCTGGGTATTCCTTGGTAACTTCGTTTGGCACCACACCTTGTGAGACTTTGGTGATAGCATCGGAGGCCAGATTCAGCGGCTCGATGACCGCATCCAGGGTGGCGTTCACTCCTTCGATGATCTTGCGGAAGTCGCCGTGGTGCTTGCCGGCGTCGGCGCGCGTCTCAAGCTTTCCGGCGATGGCTGCCGTGACGAGAGCGCTGCTGTCCTCTGTCAGCGCTCGGATTGCATGGACCATTTCTGTCAGGCTGTCATTGATCTGCCCAAACTGGGCCTTCATTTCGACGGTATACTTGTCCGCATCGGCCAGTTTCAAGTTCACGTCCAGGTCGCCCTTCGCAATCTGAACCAGGTTGGAGGCCAGCCGGACCACTTCGGTATTGGCATAGTTCTTTGCCCGTACAACCGCAGTGAGGTCCTGAACCACTTCCACGAATCCGATGTGCTCACCCTTGATGTTGGTGAGCCTTGAGGATTCCTGCCTGCAATTCTGCCCATTCCAATCGAAGTACGTTTCCCCTACGCCCTTGCCAAGCTGCACCAGGCCACAACCATCTGTCTTGCAGATATTGGCTCGCGCCGATGAGCAAGGCATGCCAGGCGCTTCCTTGCGGCTTTTGATAATGCCGTTGTCGACCATCAGCTTCTCAAAAGCCTTGTTGAGAAACACCCATTTCATATCCTTGTCGATGACATGAATGGGGAACTGCACGGCGTCGATAATTCCCTGATACCAGTTGAGTTTGTCCACCACAACGTCGAGCGTTCCGTTGATGCCCTTCACCACATCGCGGTAGCCGCCCTGGTGCTTTGCCGCATCGGCCCTCGTCTCAAATTCGCCTTCAATGGCGGCCTTGGTCAGCTGGTCCGCATCCTGTGTCATTGCTTCCACGGCAGACTTGACCGCCGCAAGACTCTCGTTGATTCTGCTGAATTGGCCACTGGCCTCGGCCGTAAACTCGTCCGACGCTCGAACCTGGAGATCGAGATCGAAATTGCCCTGCGCCAATTTGGCCAGGTTTCCGGCCACACGGGCGACTTCAGTGTTGGCATAGTCCTTGGCCCGCACAATTGAAGTGAGGTCCTGAACCACTTCTACGAATCCGATGTGCTCGCCTTTCCGGTTGGTCAGCCTTGAGGATTCCTGCTTGCAGTTTTGTCCATTCCAATCGAAGTACGTTTCCCCTACGCCCTTGCCAAGCTGCACGAGGCCGCAACCATCTGTCTTGCAGATATTGGCCCGCGCCGATGAACACGGCATGCCAGGCGCATCCTCCCGGCTCTTGATAATGCCGTTGTCGACCATCAGCTTCTCAAAAGCCTTGTTGAGAAACACCCATTTCATATCCTTGTCGATGACATGAATGGGGAACTGCACGGCGTCGATAATTCCCTGATACCAGTTGAGTTTGTCCACCACGACGTCGAGCGTTGCGTTGTTTCCTTCGACCACCTGACGAAAGACGCCGTTGTGTTTTGAGGCGTCGGCTCGCATATCGAATTTTCCTTCTGTCGCCGCTTTGGTAAGCGACGCCGAATCCGTTACGAGCAAATTGAGGCTCTCCATCATTCCAATAAGTGTGGGCATCAACTCGTCGCCTTCACACCTCCGCCCGATCCTCTTGTATTCGGGAAGATCCTCAAAGTTTCCTTTTGAAATATTCTTCATCGTGGCCTGGAGATGAGTAACTCTCCGATGCACCATGTTTACCTCTTGCGCAAGATTGGCGAAGGCTCCTTTATAGTCTCCCTCGACCCGAGTGGTATAGTCGTTGTTCGACATCTTGCCCAAAGCGACGGCCGCCTCTTCGAGTCCCGCGAAGCCGTCTATGCAACTGTTCAGGTTTGTCTTCACAAGGTTGAAGTCGCCCTTGTAATTCGCGGTGATCTTTTGAGGGATCTCTCCCACTGAGAATTGGCCGAGGTAACCGGTAGCGACGTTCAACGGTTCGACGATGGCGTCGAGTATGCTGTTTACACCCTCAAGCAGTTTGCGGTCGTTTCCCTTGAACGCTTCCGCATCCGCGCGCTCAGTAAGGTGACCCTCTTGCGAGGCATAAACCAGCCGAAGAATCTCATCCTGAAGCCGGCCATTGGCCTTGGTCGTTGATTCAACCGGGTTTGGGCGGTCCAGAACGGCGGAGCCGTTGGACGAATTACGGCCGGACTGCGCCAACCGAGCGTTACTTATCTGCTTTGCCATCACTTTTGCTCCTCGCAACATTCGCGTTGCTTTTCTGCACCGCCGCCGGCGTCTGGTTCTTCTGCTGATATGATTTGGCGAAACTCGACAGGCCTTCGCTGTAATTCCAATGCGATTCGCCGCGCTCCCGGCCCGTGATGCCAGGGGAGTGGAATTAGTCGGCCCTTCCAATTGCCAGGTCCACGGTCCGCTCTTCATCGAGGACGAGGAGCAACTGGTCTTTCAACTTGTAGACGCCGCGGATGAGGTTCTTGGCGGCAGGGTCGAGGTTATCCGGCGGCCGCTCGTAGGTTGCGGAGTCCATATCCAAAACGTCGCCGATCTCGTCGACCAGCAGGCTCACCGCGCCATCCACGGTCCGGACCACAATATTCATGGGCGCATGCTCCCCGGAGCGCTGTGGCAGCCGGAGCCTCCGGCGCATATCGATGGCGGTGACGATCTGTCCGCGGAGATTGATCAGCCCCTCAATGACATCCGGCGCCTGCGGCACCGGGGTCATTTGCTGGGAGCGCAATACTTCCTGGACGTGGAGGACGTCAACGCCAAAGAACATGTCAGCGACGTAGAACGTTGAGAATTGCCCACTCGCCTGAGCCAGTTCGGGTCTTATGTCAGTAGCCATTGGTCACTTCCCCTCTCCCACACAAGTCGGCACCGCCTGGACAGGGGGCGACGTTGACATCAGCCGCGTTACAGATTCAAGCACCACGATGCCGTCGAACTTGGTCTGGCAGTCCTGGAAACCTGCCGATCGAGCGGCTGATGCCTGGGCTTGATCCATGGAATCAACCAGCGCGAGGACCGGGATCTTTGCCCATTCCGGACGGCGCAATGCATCGAGGAGCGCGGCACTGCCGTCGGGCGGAAGATCGAGCGCCGCCACGACGATATCGATTCGTTGCTGCTCCAGCCTGCGAATGGCCTCATCGAGGTTGGCGGCTTCAAGAACCACGTAGCCGGCCATATCCAGACCGCCGCGGATCATTCCTCTTGAGAAAGCGGAGGCATCGGCAACCAGAACCCTTTTGGTGCTCGCGTTCACGTCCGCGGCCCGAGACCAGTTTGCGGTAGAGGCATGAATGACCTCGTTGAGGTCAAGGAAATCCGTGACGAGGCCACCAACCACCGCGGAACCAAGGAGGCCCTTGCGGCTCGACTTCTGCCGCACGGTAACGGCCTCTTCCGCCACGTCCAGAATCTCGTCCACGACCATTCCCAAGGAGTGGTCTCCATCGTTGAAGACGACCACCTGCACTGGATCGGCGGACTGGGCCGGGGCCGGAGCATCGGGCTCCAAGACGGCCCGGAGAGAGATCAAGGGGAGAATGCGGCCTCGATACTGAACCACCTGTCCTCCACCCGCATGCTCGATGGCAGATTGCGGAAACTCCTCGAGTCTGGCCACGAGCGACAAAGGAACAGCCAGGCGATCAAAGGACCCGGCGCTGAAGAGTAACAGCCGCTGCTGTTCGACCTGGGCTTGGGGCTTCTGGTTCGCCGCCGCCCGCGCCTGTTCGCGCGATTCGCCAAACACGCCGGAACGTTGGCCAATGCCGAGCACGTCGAGAATGAGGGCCACTCGGCCATCTCCCATGATGGTTGCGCCGGCATAGAGGGCTAGGCCCTTCAACTGCTTGCCGAGAGGTTTGACAACAATTTCCTGCGTATCGTTGATGCCGTCGACGACCAGTCCAAACTGCCGGTCCTCGGCTTGAAGGACGACCACGCTGACAGCCTCGGCCTGGCCGGCCGCTTTCAGTCCCAGCACCTGGTTCAGATAGGTGATAGGCAGAAGACTTCCTCGCCTGCGAAGCACCGGCGTGCCGTGCACATGCTCAATGTGTTTTCCGATGGAATCTCCCTCGATCCGGATCAGCTCAAGGAGACTCACTTGCGGAATCACGAATCGTTCGGCGCCGCTGGTGATTACCAGCCCGGGAATGATAGCCAGCGTAAGTGGAATCCTGATCTTGACGGTTGCGCCCTCGCCAAGCCGGCTGAACACGTCCACAGCGCCGCCGATTTTCTCGATGTGGGTTTTCACCACATCCATGCCGACTCCGCGTCCGGAGAGATTGGTGACGGTTTGGGCAGTTGAAAAGCCGGGAAGAAAGATCAGATTGAGGGCCTCGCGGTCGCTCAGCTTTTCTGCCTGTTCAACCCGCAGCAGGCCATTATCGATGGCTTTCTGCTTCACGCGCGCTACATCGATCCCGGCCCCGTCGTCGCCGATCTCGATATTCACCTGCCCGCCCTCATGGAAGGCGCGAAGGGTCAGTGTTCCTTGCGGCGGTTTTCCCGCGCGGACTCGCGCGTCTGGCGATTCGATGCCATGGTCGCACGAGTTGCGAACCAGGTGCATCAGAGGGTCCTTGATGGCCTCGATGATGGTCCGGTCGAGTTCTGTCTCCGCGCCATCCATATCAAGCTGGATATTCTTGCCCAGGGAAACAGCCATGTCCCGGACCACGCGCGGCAGCTTGTTCCATACCACTCCAATGGGCTGCATGCGCGTCTTCATAACGCCCTCCTGCAACTCGGTGGTAATCAAGTTCAGCCGCTGCGAGGTCGCATTGAGCGCGGCATCCTCCCGCTCGGCGTTGAACTGGAGGATCTGGTTCCTGGTAAGCACCAGTTCGCCCACGAGATCCATGAGCTTGTCTAACAGGCCGACTCCGACCCGGATGTTGGAATCCGCCGCGGCTGAATGCCGTTCGGCATCATCTTCCCGCCTGCCCTCGTCCTTCCTCCGGTCTTCTCCCTTCCGCCTGTCTTCCACGCTCCGCGTATCCTCCGCGCGCTCATTCTCAGAAAGAGCGGCTTCGCGAGCGGCAGAGGCATCATCACCGGCCTGGGGCGCGGCCTTTGAAACGAACGGCTCACACGGTACGGGCTGAACGGGCGGGCCCGGGATTTGAACCTCGGCCTTCAATTCCGCCGCTGCGCGCAAGCGTTTGGTCAGGCCCTCAAAAGTCAAGGAGCCTTCGCGTCCGCTGGTCTCAATCGAGGCGAGTACTTGACGAGTTGCATCCACCGTTTCCAGGATCAGAGAAACCAACTCCGGGGTGAGTTTCCGCTTGCCATCGCGCAACTGGCTCAGGAGGCTCTCGGCCTGATGCGTTATTCCTTCAAGGGTTGTGAACGCGAGGAAGCCGCACGCACCCTTGATGGTGTGAATGGTGCGGAAGATGTTTCCGAGGAGAGCCGCATCCTGGGGGCGCTTTTCGAGCTCGACCAGGTCTTGATCCAGCTGCGAGAGGTTTTCATGGCTCTCGATAAGAAACTCTCGAATCGTCTCCAGATCTTCGGCGCCTATGTTGTCCATGATCCCTCTCCTGGTGTCCACAACCGTCTTACCCTCAACTACTTGCCCTAAGCCCAAGGCGGAGGTTCCGGCCTGAGACACCTCTATCGGCATTTCCACAGGGCCAGTTCAATTGGTCACGGCAGGGGCCACCCTTGCGGCCCGCCCCCCGCGCAGAGCCGAACGGGCACTGCCAGTGCATGAGGCTCTTGCCTTGGATGAGGACGGCAAAGCGCTGTTCTGGCCTGGGGTGAAGGATACGGGCGGGTGGGAGCGAGCGTTCAGTGAGGCGCCGCATTCGGTCCCAGTTGAGACAGGTTTTCTGGCTGCGCCGGCGGAGAGTGGGGGATTCTTCGATCAGCATAATGGGGTTTTTGCATCAGCCGTGACAAACGACTCATGGTGTTGGAATCAATCCCCGCTCAGGCTCATCTTGTACTGGAAAAGAGTGCCATTTGACCGACGGTACGGAGGGTTGCTAAACTGTATTTGCGGGGTGGAGCAGCCCGGTAGCTCGTTGGGCTCATAACCCAAAGGTCGCTGGTTCAAATCCAGCCCCCGCAACCAAAATAATCAATAACTTACAGATTCTGGCCGCTTTCGATAAGTCCCCGTTATCCCCCATTAGGAACAGACTGCTATTTACTATGCAACCGCAGCCACCACTTCGGCGGGTGAATCCTGCGGGGTGGGGCCGAAAACCAGTCCTACAACCTGACTGTTTGCGCGGCGTTTCGTTTCCGTCATGGCCCGTCCGTAGACGTTCATCGTTGTCTGGATCGAGGCGTGACGCATCAGTTCCTGCTGCACCTTCATTGGAGCACCCGTCTCA
>Ga0302320_10003607_pt1 | contig 35796 bp, 31 predicted proteins | sample Bog_T0_3_FD_202130 | JGI IMG/M metagenome (GOLD analysis project Ga0302320, IMG submission 202130) | Peat permafrost microbial communities from Stordalen Mire near Abisko, Sweden - Bog_T0_3 | ecosystem: Environmental > Terrestrial > Soil > Wetlands > Peat | place: Sweden: Abisko, Stordalen Mire...
GCCACGGTCCAGCGCCCACAAGACGCGCTCACGCAAATCCTGCGAATACGATTGCATCCTGCCTCCCCTCTTCCAGCAGGACCATTATCGCATATAATGTAAATACTTAAATTAGAAATGCTCTAGTCTCCGCTCCTTTCGATTCGTCTTTGGAGCGGCTATACTCAGCCAAAAATACGCATCCGCGTGGCTCTTCCGCACACCAAGGCCCTGGTCGCACAGGTAGCCAAGGCTCAATTGCGCGTTAGCGTAGCCCTGATCAGCTGCCTTGCGGTACCAGCTCGCCGCTTGCGTGTCGTCCTGCGGCACGCCGCGGCCAAACTCATACGCATTGCCGATGTTGAACTGCGCTGTTGGCTCATTCTTTTCTGCCGCCTTGCGATACCAAGTTGCCGCTCTCTTGTAGCTTCTCGGAACACCGAGGCCCTTCTCGTAAAGCACGCCGAGGTTAGATTGTGCCATCGCATGGTTCTGCCTTGCTGCCTTACGGTACCAGGCCGCCGCTTTTCCGTAATCTATATCTACGCCCTCGCCATTGCGGTATCGCTCGCCCTGGTCGAATTGTTTATCCTCAGGTTTTGCTACTGTTGGCTTCTTCTTCATAGGCATCCTCCGCCTGTACTTACCGAGCGCTCGCGAATAGTCAAGCTGCCTATTCGTTTTCCCTACGAAGCTCCCAAATCCGAAAATTACAGCCACGCGGTTTATGGCTTTGGTCTGAGGAGTCCCGCGCCTCCGAAGCGCGACCTGGTCAGGCCGGTCGGTTAGGCCTCGATCTGCTTCCGTATCTTTTTCAGAGGACGGAACAGTAGGATTTCTCTGCCGTCAATCTTTACCTTATTGAGAAAAATCAGACGGCGTTTCAGCTTCGCTGGTCCCGTCACTACATATTCTGCGCCGCATTTGAATACACGCTGTTGCTTAGGCATTCCTGTTCTCCCTTCATCCATTTGTTCGTTTCCTCGGTGATCAAGGGGAACCTCAGATCGACTTGCGAATTTGACGCCACGCCATTCAGGCCAAGAGTTCCCCTTTGCTGCGTTTCCAGCAATTCTATTACAGGCCGTCGCGTACCCCATCCATGCGCCTTAATCTAGCGCATGGATGGGGAGCCTGCGCTGGCTACTCTTCCTCATCCTCCACGGGGCGCTTGGCGTTGGCGAGGATCTTGTCGGCTACTAACTGCGGGACGATGTCGTAGTGGTCCATCTCCATGCGGTAACTGCCCTTGCCCTGAGTCATGGAAGTTAGAAGGGTTCCATAAGTCAGCATCTCGGCCATAGGGACCTGGGCGTTGATGACCGTGGTACGGCCCTTGGACTCCATTCCACCTACGCGGCCGCGGCGCGAGTTGAGGTCGCCCATCAGGGTTCCGGCAAACTCGTCGGGAGCCTCGATTTCGACCTTCATGATGGGTTCGAGCAGGCAGGGCTTGGCCGTTTCCATGGCCTTGCGGAAGGCCAGGCGGCCGGCCATCTTGAAGGACATTTCGTTGGAGTCGACGTCGTGATAGCTGCCGTCGTATACGGTGGCCTTGAAGTCGACGACCGGGTAACCGGCGAGATAGCCGCGGGCGGCCGACTCGACGATGCCCTTTTCAATGGCGGGAATGAAGTTGCGGGGGATGGCGCCGCCGAAGACTTCGCTGGCGAACTCGAAGCCGGCGCCGCGGGGCTGTGGCTCCATGCGAATCTTGCAATCGCCGAACTGGCCGTGGCCGCCGGTCTGCTTTTTGTGGCGTCCCGGCGCCTCGACCTTGGCGCGGATGGTCTCACGGTAAGGCACCTTGGGAGCCTTGAGCGTGACCTCGGCGTGGTAGCGCTTTTTGAGGCGGCTGACGATGGCTTCAATATGCGGCTGGCCTGCGCCGGCGATGAGGAACTCGTTGGTCATGGGGTCGCGGAAGAAGCGGATGAGCAGATCCTCTTCCATGAGCTTGTGGATGGCGGGAGCGAGCTTGTCCTCGTCTGCGCGGCTCTTGGGCTCGATGGCGTAGGTCATGGCCGGCTCGGGCAGCGGGAAGAGATCGACCTGGATCTCAGCGCCCTTCTGGCCCAGGGTGTCGCCGGTGAGGGTTTCACGGAGCTTGGCCACGGCACCCAGGTCGCCGGCGTGCAGCTCGGGCACCTCGACCGCCTTGCGTCCCTGCATGATGCTGAGGTGGGATAGACGCTCCTGGCTGCGGCGCGTGTAATTCTCGACCGTGGCGTCGTTCTTGACGACGCCGCTGATGACCTTGAAGAAGCTGATGCGGCCAGAGAAGGGATCGGTCATGGTTTTGAAGACCACCATGGCCACCGGTTCGCTGTCTGCCACCTTGCGGAACTGGACACCGGATTCGGCATCTGCGCTGCTGCCGGCCTCGGCGGATGGGGCTCTGACGGCGATGGGCGCGCGCTCGACGGGCGAGGGAGCGTAGTCCTTGATGAAGTCCAGCAGGTGGTCAAGCGCCATGTTGGCCTCGCCGCTGGTGAACAGCACCGGGAAGATGCGGTCTTCGCGGATGGCTTCATGCAGGGCGGCGATCAGATGCTCTTTGGCGATGGTGCCTTTTTCGAAGTACTCCTCCATGAGCTCGTCTTTGCCTTCGGCCACCAGCTCGACCAGGGCCTCATGCCGCGCCTTGGCGTCTGCCGCCAGGCTGTTCGGGAGCTCGCCCACCTTGCCGCGGCCATCGCCCCCGGGGGTGTAATAAAAGGACTCCATGGTGACCAGATCGACGACGCCGTGGAAACCCTGGGCATCGGAGATGGGCAACTGGACAGGAACACAGTTGCGGCCCCAGCGATCGACAAGATCGTCCATCAGGGCGCTGAGCCCGCCGCCGCCGCCGGCCTTGGGGTGGTCCATCTGGTTGATGACGACGATGCGGGGGACGTTGGCCTCATCCGCATAGCGCCAGACGCGCTCGGTGACAGCTTCAATGCCATTCTGGGCGTTGACCAGGACGACCGCCGCTTCCACAGGGAGCAGGGCAGCGCGGGCTTCATGGGAGAACATGTGGAAGCCGGGGGTGTCAACAAAGTTGATTTTTGTGCCCTGCCACTCGGCAAAGGCAACGGCGTTCTGCATGGTGGCGCCGCGGGCTATTTCTTCTTCGTCATAGGCGGTGACGGCGGTGCCGTCGGCCACACGGCCCTGGGTTGGGGTCATTTTTGCGGCATGCAGCAGAGCGGCGATCATGGTGGTTTTACCGCTGTGCGCATGCCCGACTACAGCTACGTTGCGGATCTCACTTCCCTGGTACGTTTTCATGGGTGCTCTCCTTGAATTTTGCAGAAATTTGGGGGGATGGTCTTGCGGGGATGAGGGAGGCACAGGGGGGGAGTGGGGACGTCCGCTGGGGCGTCAGCGTGGCCGAATTGGAGGGCCACAGATCCCGGTCTGCCGTCTACCTCGTCCATAAAGGTTCGGGCCGGCGCCGGGCAGGTGAAGCTGGATGAATCCGCCGGGCGTCTCTCGCTAAGAAAAACGGATGCTATCACAGGCGGAGTGTGAACGTCTTGTGAACTGGGTCACAGGGCGGGTTGACGCTGTTTCAGGGGTGAAGGCGGGCGATCAGCGTCCCTGCCGGAGCTGCCTGGCTTTGGACGGATTGGCCATCTGGCGCCCCATCTCAATCTTTTTCTGCCCCTTGCTTCCCACCACCATCATGACCAGTCCGAAGACCAGCAGCACCAGTCCCCAGCAGAGATTGACGTCGATGCCCTGGCATAGTGCGTAGATTGCCGTGCCCCGGGAGGCCAGGCCGAATGCCGTGAGGAGCGCTCCGGTAAACGTGAACATCAGGCCCATGGGCATGCGCAGATCGAGATTCATCGTGCTTCTTACCTCAGTAAACGAACAGGGTCAGGGCTACGGCTATGAGCAGAATGGCGGCAGCCAGAGTTTCAGAGCGTTTCCACCAGGCGATGCCCGCGCGTACAGGCCTGGACGTAAGGGAGTGGACCAGGCCTACGAGATCTACATCGGGCGTGGCGCTGGTGCAGAGGCTCACCAGGATGGCGACGACGAGGTTGGCGCTGAAGGCAAGAATGGCGGTCCAGAAGTTCTGCGCCAAGGCGTTGGGATAGAGGTGCAGGACCGCGATCCATCCGCCGTGCAGGCCGGGCTGGGCCGCTTGAGGCAGCGTGAGGCCGTGGTGGAGCAAGGCAGCCGCGGTGCCGGCCAGCAGTCCTGCAAAGGCCCCGTGGCCGGTGGCGCGCTTCCAGAACATGCCCAGCAGGACGGTGGCAAACAGAGGGGCATTGACGATGGAGAACGCCAGGAGCAGGGCGTCCAGGATGTTGCTGAAGCCGGAGGCCGCATACGCCGCGGCAATGGTCAGCAGGATGAAGCCCACGGCGGCCCATCGGCCCACGGCGATGAAATGCTGTCCGCTGGCGTCCGGGCGAATCCAGGGCTTGTAAAGATCGCCGGTAAACACGGCGATGAAGGCGGTGACGCCGGCGGCGATGCCGCTCATGAAACAGGCCAGCAGCGCCGTGATTCCCAGCCCCAGAAGTCCGGTGGGCAGGAAGTGCAGAATCAGGTTGGGCGTGGCCATGCCGTAGTCCAGCAGCGGCTGGCCGGCGGCGTTGAGCAGCAGCTTACCGGTGCGCGGATCGGCCTGGGCCGGAACCAGTCCGTTGCCCTGGGCATCCTGCGGCGGAACGATGGTGGTCTCGTGAACGATGGCTCCGGCCGCGGTGGTGGTCACGGTGGTGGTGGAGTGCGGCGTGGGAAGCCCGATGGCGATCATTCCGGGCAGGATCAGCAGGAACGGCAGAAACAGCCTGGGCACCGCGGCGATCAGCGGAGCGCGCCGCGCCGACTCGATATTGTTGGCGGCCATGGCGGTCTGGAGGACGCGGAAGTCCGTACACCAGTAGCCTGCGCCAAGCACCAGGCCCAGACACAATCCGAAGCCGAGATTGCTGGAGCCGGCGTGGACCGCGCCGATTCCGGACAGGGGCAATGAGGCCATCAGGCCGCTCCAGCCGCCTATGTTGCTGAGGCCGATGAGCACCAGCGGCAGGAATCCGGCGATGAGGAGGAAGAACTGCAGGACCTGGTTGTACATGGCGCCGGCGAGGCCGCCGAGCAGGACATAGGCCATGACGATGGCCGCCGAGAGCAGGATGGAGAATGTGAAGATGCCTTCGCGCGGCCAGCCCGCTGAGAGGAATAGCCGGTCGAAGATATGGAGCGCCTGGATCAACCGGGCCATGGCGTACAGCCTGATGCCGGCGCTGAAAACGGTCATCGCCAGAAACGTGCAGGCGTTGAGCGTGCGGGTCTTTCCGTCGAAGCGCAGGCGCAGGAAATCCGGCACGGTGCGGGCCTTGGAGCCGTAGTAGAGCGGCATCATGAAGAGGCCCGCAAAGATCATGGCGGGAACGGCGCCGATGGCAAAGAAGCGCGCGCTGTGCAGGCCGAATTGAGCGCCCGCAGCGCCCATGCCGATGACCTCCGGGCCGCCGAGGCTGACGCCGATAAAGGCCAGTCCGCAGAGCCACGCGGGCAGCGCGCGCCCGGCCTGAAAGAAGTCCTTGCTGGTCTTCATGTACGGCCTGAGCGCATAGCCGATGCCGAGCACAAAGCCGCAGTAGAGCAGGATGATTAGCCAATCGACATGAGTGAGATTCGGCACGAATGGCTCCTTGAACTTTTTAAGCTATACCGACAACTCTACGCAGTGCAGCTGAGGCACGTCCAGCAGAGGTACGGCAAGAGACGGGCAAAAGCGCGGGCGGCGAGGCGAGGCGGGAAAAGGCGGTTCCGGTGCGATGCGGAATGGAGCGATTGAGTGAAAATACCGCTGTTTCTTAGACAAGAAGAGGGCTTTCTTGACGTAAAGGAGGCGTTCTTGGCTTTAAAAAGGGCGAAAATGGGGGTTTGTCGTTACCGGATAGTTAATAGTTGAAATTTGTATATTTCTCATTCTATGATAGATATACGACATGCCGGGGTGAAAAACTAGGTAAAAAGGGAGGGGGGGGTGGGGGTGCACCGTTTTTTTTGTGGGTTTGGCGGCCGGTGGAGCGAGTAGGACTGGTTGTCTTCTATTTCCATTGTGCGCCGGTGGAGGGTAATTTTCGGCAAAGTGCGGAGGGGGAAATTCGTGTGTCGCTCGAACCCCAGCAACTCCTGCCGCAGATGACCTGGCTTACACTCAAACTACATGCTCAACCGGGGCTATGCCTACACCACGATCATCAGCAGCAAACACCATGGACAAACCCTGCTCTCGCACTTGGCAAGCCTTTACCCCCACTCAACCCCACAAGCCTGGCAACAAAAACTGAACAACGGCGAAGTCACCCTCGACGGCGTCACCGCCGTGGGAAGCGAATCGGTCACTTCAGGCCAAACCCTTGTCTGGAACCGTCCACCCTGGATCGAACCAGACGCCCCTCAGCACTTCGAAGTCCTGTTGAATGACCCCCATCTGCTGGCCGTCAACAAACCCAGCGGGCTGCCCACCCTCCCCGGCGGCGGCTTCATGGAAAACACCCTCCTGCGCCTGGTGCAAAAGCATTTCCCCAACGCAAACCCTGTCCACCGGTTGGGCCGAGGCACCAGCGGCATCGTCCTGTTTGCCAAAACACCGCAGGCGGCCTCGAATCTAACCGCAAACTGGAACACACCCAAAATTCAAAAAATCTACCGGGCGCTGGCTCAAAACGTTGCACAGCACGACGCCTACGAAATCCTCACACCCATCGGCCTTGTACCGCACCCGCGCCTCGGTCAAGTGTGGGCCGCCAACCCAAGTGGCAAACCGTCAAAGTCATTGGCAAAGGTGATCGCACGCAACCCAAGCACCACAACATTTGAGGTAAGCCTCTATTCGGGCCGCCCTCATCAAATCAGAATCCATCTGGCATCCATCGGCCATCCTCTGGTTGGCGATCCTCTATACGGCGTAACCGGCCAGCCTCTTGAAAATCTACCCGGCCTCCCCGGCGATGGAGGATATTTCCTGCACGCCCAATTTCTGAAATTCCACCACCCCATCACCGGAGAACCAATCGATCTTGAGGCAGCTTTGCCGTCCGGGTTCTCATTGCATCAGTAGGTTCACAGCGGGAATCAAATCAGGGTGGCCGTTGAAACCGGCGCGATCCCGGCCTTCCGAATCCTGACGAAGCGCGTTTAATTCCACTCCGATCATGGTGGTTAAGGGAACACACGCGCCAATCTTTTCCACGCTGCACGGATATACCCCCTGAAGTCGGCTTGTGGCATTGTTTCCCAGTGGGTTAAGTTCTGCTTCGGCCGGTTTATCGACAACTCGTCAGTAGCCTTTTCGTGATCTTTCCTGCAGGCCTTGGTCGCGTCTGTTTTCATTGCAAGGATGTGCGTCTGTCCTGGCAGGTTTGAACTCTTATCTGGTGATGACAGGCAGAGACAGCAACGCCCTCCGGTTGTGGACGGAGGGCCTTGAGGGTTGCCGGCCGCATGGGAAGGCTGCGCGCGGAATGCCGCTCCGCTGCGCAGCCTTGCTTGCCTGGGGCTACGCGGAGACGGCGCGCCGGGGCTTGTAGCCGGAGAGGCCGTAGTAGGCGACGTAGATGTATCCGACGATGGGGATGATGAAGGCGTACTGGATGCCGACCTTGTCTGCCATGGCGCCGAAGAGGAGCGGAATGACCGCGCCGCCGACGTTGCCAATGGTGAGGACGCCGGAGCCCTTGCTGGTGAGGGGGCCGAGCTCGGCGATGCCCAGGGCAAAGATGTTGGGGTACATGACGGAGTTGGCGATGCCGCAGAGGACCAGGCTCCAGATGGCGACGGCGCCATGGGTGGACATGGAGACCAGAAGCAGAACGACGCCGAGGATGCCGAGGACGGCAAGCAGCTTTTCCGCCTTGATCCACTTCATGATGAAGCTGCCGAGGAAGCGGCCGATCATCATGCAGACGTAGTAGCCGACCAGCATGTCGCCGGCGGTTTCAACGGTGGAGATGCCCTGGGCCAGGCAGAACTTGATGGTGATGGCGGCGAGGGCGATTTCAAGTCCGACATAAAAGAAGATGCCGACCATGCCGAGGACGGTGTGGGGGTAGCTCCAGATGCTGCGGCCGAGGAGCGGATCGCCCTCTGCGGCGGGGCGGAAGGCGCGGGTGGCCGTGATGGCGGGCAGATGGGTGAACAGGACCGCCACGGCGAGGAGAAAGAGCGTGCCGGCAACGGCGATGTAAGGCCCCTCAAGCATGTGCGCGGCGGTGCGGGAGGTGGCGACGCGGCTGGTATCGGTGAGGATGTAATGGGCGGCGATCCAGGGGGCGATGAGGGAGCCGAGCGAGTTGAAGGCCTGGGCGAGGGTGAGGCGTGCGGGGGCGCTGTGCTCCGGCCCGAGGATGGAGACGTAGGGGTTGGCCGAGGTCTGGAGGGCGCAGACGCCGGAGGCGAGAACGAAGATGGCAACCAGGGTCATGGGAAAGCTGACCATGTTGGCGGCGGGGACAAAGAGCAGCGCGCCAACGACCATGATGAACAGCGAGATGACCATGGTGTTCTTGTAGCCGACCCGCTCAATGAGCTTGGAGGAAGGCACGGAAAATACGAGATAGGCAAAGAACCAGACGCCGGGCGCCAGCATGGCGGGACCGTGCGAGAGGCGGAAGGTGTCTTCAAGCTTGGCGACCAGGGTGTTGTTGAGGCTGGCGAGAAACCCGAAGATGGCAAACAGGACGGTGACGGTGATGAAGGGGACGGTATAGTTGGGTCCGCTGACTGCGGCCGGTGGTGTGGATCGCGTTGCCATGAGAGGGATTCTCCGCTTCCTGAAAATTGGTCCGGGCTTGCGCAGCCGGAGAGTGGCTCTTGCCGCGGGTTTGCCGGGGCCTGCGAGAGCGCAGGCGGATGGAAAGGCAGAAGAAAACCGCGCGGAAGAGTACCGGAACAACTTTACGCAGGGGGGCGGAGGTACGTCCAGCGGAAATTGAAAAGGTTTTCAGGCGAGGGCGGGAGATGGAGGTGCTCAGTTTAAACTGGAATTCCATGATTCCTACGCTTGCATGGACGCCGGAAGGCGTCCGCTTCATCGATCAGACCCGGCTCCCTCTTGAGGAGAGCTATGTATTGGCCACCAATTATGAACAGGTGGCCGACGTGATTGTGACCATGGTGGTTCGCGGGGCGCCGGCGATTGGCGTCTCGGCCGCCTACGGCGTGGCGCTGGGTGCGCTGCGCACCAAGGCCATGACAACCGAGGAGTTTGCGCCGGAGTTTGAGCGCGTGTGCGATAGGCTGGCGGGGACGCGGCCGACGGCGGTGAATCTTTTCTGGGCCATCGACCGCATGAAGCGGGTGTTTGCCAATCTGCGGCTGGCCGGCGCAACGCTGGAGCAGGTGCAGGAAAAATTGCTGGCTGAAGCGCACGCGATGTACCAGGAAGACATTGCAGCCTGCAAGACCATGGGCGCCTATGGCGGCGCGCTGCTGCCGCAGGAAGGCGGGGTGCTGACGCACTGCAACGCCGGAGCGCTGGCGACGTGCGGGTATGGAACCGCCCTGGGCGTGATCCGCTCGGCGGTGGAACAGGGCAAGAAGATTCACGTGTTTGCCGACGAGACGCGGCCCTTTCTGCAAGGCGCGCGGCTGACGGCATGGGAGCTAATGGCCGACGGCATTGACACGACGGTGATCTGCGACAACATGGCCGCGAGCCTGATGAAGGCCGGGCGCATTCAGGCGGTGGTGGTGGGCTCAGACCGCATTGCGGCAAACGGGGATGTGGCGAACAAGATCGGCACGTACAACGTGGCCATTCTGGCGAAAGAGCACGGGATTCCGTTCTACGTGGCCGCGCCGTGGTCCACCGTGGATATGGCGACGGCCACCGGCGCGGGAATTCCGATTGAGGAGCGCTCGCACGTGGAAGTGACGCACCATGGCGGCAAGCAACTGACGCCGAATGGGGTGGGCATCTGCAACCCGGCGTTCGACGTGACCCCGGCAAAGTACGTGACGGCGATCATTACCGAGCGCGGCGTGCTGCGCGCGCCGTATGCCGATTCACTGAAACAGATGGATCTGGCCGGGTAGGGCGATGGGGCCGGAGATTATCTAGAAGATAAGCCGCGTTTCGGCGATGAGGTTGTGATTGTAGGTGTGGAAGCCGGAGGTGGCGATCTGCATGCCGCCGTTGATGATCCAAAAAGGATGAGTCGGCTTCCAGCTTGCGCGGCGGGCAACATAGAACGCCGCCGGCGTGACAAAGTTCTGCATCTTGCCGTCGTGGCTGCCACTGAAGTAGAAGGTGGCGTTGTTTTCCAATTCCAGCCAGACGTGCGGGTTGGCGTGGAACTGGGTGAGCGCGTTCCAGGCTATGGAACGGCCCTGCGTGGCGATCTTGCCGGTGGGCATGGCGCCGCCCAGCGTGGACTCCACATCGAAGCGCTTTTTGATGCCGAGGGCGGCGGCCAGGGTGGGGCTGAAGCTGTCAGTGAGCGCGCCGTTTTTATAGCTGCCGGTGGCGAAGGTGTGGCCGAGAAGCGCGGAGACAATGTAGTTGCCGTGCTGCGCGTTGCCTGAGACGATGCGGGCCTTGGCAGAGATGGTGGTGTCGCCGAAGCCGTCGGCGGCGGCGGCGGAGTTGTGCTGGATGTAAGCCGGCTGGATGACGTCGAACTCATAGCGATTGGCGGCGATAATGCCGATGCCGTGGACATTGCCGTAGTTGACGGTCTCCGTGCGGGCGGCGGTGTACTGGTGTGCGACAGAGACGCGCCCGAATTGGACCAGCCGCGGATCGGACTCGACCAGCGGAGTAATGAAGGACGGCTGCACTTCAGTCATGGATTTGTTGTGCGCGGTGAAACGCTGCCAGGCGGATTGCTGCGCCGGCGCCGCTTGTTGCGCAGATGCTGCTTGCTGTGCAGATGCCGCGCAGGACGCGGCCGCCAAAGCCGCCGCCAGCGCGCAGGATGAGAGGTTGCGAAGTAAATTCAACAGTAAGCCCCTTGCAGCAGTTGGTGCGTTGGCCCGGATGATGCGGAATGGCGATCGTGTTTGCACTAGAATCCGAGCCGCATTTCAGTAATGAGGTTGTGATTGTTGGCGTGGTAATGGGTGGTGGCGATCTGCATACCCGCATCGAAGATCAGCAGAGCATGTTTGGGCCCCCAATCCTTGCGCCGCACAACATAATATGCAGCCGGGGTGACGAAGTTCTGAGTCGCTCCATCCCAGGGGCCGCCGTGGACAAATGTGGCGTTGTTTTCGAGATCGAGCCAGACGTGCGGGTTGGCGTGAAACTGCGCGGTTGTGTTCCAGTCGATGGCCCGGCCCTGCAATGCGATTTTTCCTGTGGGCAGCGTGCCGTCGATCATGGTCTGCACATCGAAGCGCCCGAAGGCGCGGCCCGCACCCAGCTTGGGAAAGTAGTAGCTGGTGAGAAAGCCGTTCTGGGCGCCGCGCGGGGCGAAGTCGTGGGACAGGACCGCGGTGAAGGCATAGTTTCCGTGCTCGGCGTTGCCGGAGGCGATGCGGACTTTGACCTGCACGCCGGCGTTGCCAAAGCCGTCTTTGAGCGTGGCAGAGTGGTTGCGGAAGTAAGACGGCGGATTGAAGTCGAACTGAAAACGCCGGGCGACGATGGTGCTGAATCCGTGATTGTTGCCGTAGACGATCTGGTGCATGCCGGGAGCGCGGGAGTTGGAGACGGAGAACTTGATTCCCTGGCCCAGCCGCGAATCGGTCTGGATGAGCGGCGCAATCCAGGAAGGCTGGATGGCGGTCATGGAGGAGTTGTTGTCCCTGAGCCGCTGATAGAAGGATTCCTGCGCGGATGCAGTAGAGGCCGAGGCGACACACAGCATCGCCAGCGCCAAAGATGAGATGGTTTCAAGTCGATTCACGGATTGAATACATTTATATCTGTTCCACCCTCCGCAAAAAGTGACCTGCCTCACGCAAGTGGATTCCGCGGGGGCCTTGGGTGTATATACTTCGAGCCATGCGAGTTATTCGGATCACGTTGCTGGTTGTTTTCTCGGCGATGGCGGCTGCGCAAACGCCCATGCCGCCGGCGCAGGCGGGGCGACCGATGGGCCCGGTCTGGCGGATGCAGGAGTCGGGAACGACGGCGGGGCTGCGCGGGATTGATGCGGTGGACGGCACGGTGGCGTGGGCCAGCGGGACGGGCGGGACCGTGCTGCGGACGACCGACGGCGGAGAGCACTGGACGAAGTGCGCGACGCCGGATGCGGCGACGGATGGGGTAACTCTGGATTTTCGGGGCGTGCAGGCGTGGGATGCGAAGACGGCTGTGGTGATGGCGAGCGGGCCGGGGGATAAGAGCCGGCTGTATAAGACTACGGATGGGTGTGAGACGTGGAAGCTCGCCTTTAAGAACCCTGACAAAGATGGATTTTGGGACTCCCTCCGTTTCGACAAGCTTGCAGGCGATGCGGGCCTGGGAACCCAAGGAATTCTGATAGGTGACCCGTTAGATGGAAAATTTCAGATTTTCAGAAGTTCAGACCGGGGGGTTACTTGGCGGCGCTGGGGAGGGAAGGAGTCGGACCAGGAGGGTGGTGATAAAGAGCTTCAGGCAGGCGCCAAGAAAGGGGAGGCACTGTTTGCCGCGAGCAATGAGTCGCTTTCGCTTTGGTCGGGTGACCGATTCATCTTTGTTACAGGTGGTGTATCCGGAGCGCGGCTGACGTATTCGGATGAAGGAGTCCTGTGTAACGAGTTAGGTTGGGGATGCACGATTAGTTTTTCTAATTTAGGGCTACCCACGCTACCGTCGGGCCCATCGAGTGGCGCATTCGCGATTGCGTCTAAGGATTTTCATCACTACTTCCCTTTGCGGCTCATGGTTGTAGGTGGGGATTACGCGAAGCCAGATCAAGCTCTCGGAACCTCCGTATTTCTATCGAGCAGGGATGGTGCACATACACCTTTCACGTCATATTTTGATGCGATCACGCCAACCAAACCGCCCCACGGATACCGCTCTGCCGTGCAATGGAGCGAAGCGCTCCGCGTCTGGATCGCTGTAGGCACCAATGGGTCAGATGAAAGCCGCGACGACGGAAAGACCTGGCAGCCACTGGACGACGGCAACTGGAATGCGCTGTCGCTGCCGTTTGTGGTGGGGCCAAACGGACGGATCGCTCGGCTGAATGCGGGTGTACTCCCGGCTGGAAAGCAATGAAACTCAGCGTGACGCTCCGCAATGCGGGGCACGGGATGGACGCGCCTCGACCTTTCTTTATGAGTAACTTAGCCCTGGTCCTGTAAAATTGAGAGCAACGGATGATTGAAACCACTCCAGCGGCTGCCGGACAGGCCACCCGCACCGCGCGGGTGACAGAGTTGCGAGCGCCCGTTATCCAGATCAAGAACCTCCATAAGACCTACCAGACCGCGCGCGGCGAACTCACGCTTTTCCGCGACCTGAACCTGCAGGTGGAGGCCGGCGAGATGGTGGCGATTGTGGGCCAGTCAGGCGCGGGGAAGAGCACTCTGCTGCACATATTGGGCGCGCTTGATGCACCCTCCGCGGGAACTGTATACTGCGCCTCAACCAATGTGGCGGCTCTGACCGCGCGCAAGGCAGCGGCCTTTCGCAATCGGGAGATCGGCTACGTTTGGCAGTTTCATTACCTGCTGCCGGAGTTTACGGCGCTTGAAAATGTGGCCATGCCGTTGCTGGCGCGGGGCACACGCAAGCAGGACGCGCTGGCAGTGGCGGCGAACTGGATGAGGGAGGTGGGGTTGGAAGATCGCAGCGAGCACAGGCCCGGCGAACTCTCCGGCGGCGAACAGCAGCGCGTGGCGCTGGCCCGGGCGCTGGTGAGCAATCCCCGCCTGCTGCTGGCCGACGAGCCCACCGGGGACCTGGACGAGATTACGGCAGGACGGGTGTTTGACCTGATTGCCAGGCTGCACGCGCATCACGGGCTCACATCGATTCTGGTGACGCACAATATGGACCTGGCGGCGCGCTGTACGCGGGCGCTGCGCCTGGAAGGCGGGCAATTGACCGCATTGGTAACGACTCCCCAAACGGTACATTCCGCCTGTTGATTTGACGGAATTGCACCTTCACGACGTTTTTTGAGTCTTAATAGTAGGCAGCCTGGAAATGGATGAGTTCGTGTCTCTTCCAGGCTGGAGCAGGCAGGATGGAAGACCCTTAGGCAGCAAGACCGCCGGGGACCAGGGAGCGGGAGATTGCTCGGGGCCATCCAATAAGAGCTGTTCGAGGGCAGAAGCGCCATTTCCCATGGGGCCTTCGGCGGCGAAGTTAAAAGATGGGCACGTATGGGCTGAGCTGAGGCCGGAACGAAGCGGACAGCTACTCCCAACGATAGCCTGGCACGGACCCGCATCACGGGGGAGGGAGTACATCATGTTCGAACGCTATACGGAGAAGGCACGACGCGTGATCTTCTTCGCGCGGTATGAGGCCAGCCAGTTCGGCTCGCCCTATATCGAGACCGAGCACCTGCTGCTGGGTCTGCTGCGCGAGGACAAGGCATTGACCAACCGCTTCCTGCGCTCGCACGCATCTGTGGAGTCGATCCGCAAGCAGATTGAGGCGCATACGACCATCCGCGAGAAGGTATCAACCAGCGTGGACCTGCCGCTCTCAAACGAGTGCAAGCGGGTGCTGGCCTATGCGGCGGAAGAGGCGGAACGGCTGGGCCACAAGCACATTGGGACGGAGCATTTGCTGCTGGGCCTGCTGCGCGAAGAGAAGTGCTTTGCCGCGGAGATTTTGCAAGAGCGCGGGCTGAAGCTGGCGCAGATTCGCGACGAACTGGCGCGCGTGACGCAGGAGAAGGCTCCGCAGCAGGCGCGGCAGCGCGAGAGCAGCCTGCTGGCCGAGTTCAGCCGCGATCTGACGCAGGCGGCGATGGACGGGCAGCTTGATCCGCTGGTGGGCCGCGACAGCGAACTGGAGCGGGTGGTGCAGATTCTGTGCCGCCGGACGAAGAATAACCCGGTGCTGATTGGCGAACCCGGCGTGGGAAAGACGGCCATTGTGGAAGGCCTTGCGCAGCGCATTGCCGACGGCGAAGTGCCGAGCTTTTTGGCCGACAAGAAGGTTCTGGGCCTGGATCTTTCACTGATTGTGGCCGGCACCAAGTACCGCGGCCAGTTTGAAGAGCGGCTGAAGACCATCATGAAAGAACTGATGGAGAATCAGAACTCCATTGTGTTTATCGACGAGCTGCACACGCTGGTGGGCGCGGGTTCCGCAGAGGGATCGCTGGATGCGGCCAACATTCTGAAGCCGGCGCTCTCGCGCGGCGAGATTCAGTGCATTGGCGCGACGACTCCGGCCGAGTACCGCAAGTCGATCGAGAAGGACCGCTCACTGGAGCGGCGCTTCCAGGCCGTCAAGGTACCGCCGCCGAACGAGGCGGACGCGATCAAGATCATCATGGGCATCAAGGACCGCTACGAGAAGTTTCACGCGGTCAGCTACACGGACGATGCGGTGGAGTTTGCGGTGTCACATTCGAACCGCTACATTCCGGACCGCTTTCTGCCCGACAAGGCGATCGACCTGATCGACGAGGCAGGCGCGCGCGTGAAGCTGCGCCAGACTTCGCTGCCCGAGGAGATTACCGAGGTGCAGAAGCGCATCAAGTTCATTGTGCACCGCATGGATTCGGCCATTGCGAACCACGAATTCGAGAAGGCGCGCTTTTACTCCGACGAGGAACGCAAGGAGCGCGAAAACCTGCGCGCGCTGCGCGACAAGTACCATCTGGACGACTCGGCCAGCGGGATTGTGAGCCGGGAAGACATTGAAGACGTGGTGAGCCGCTGGACCGGCGTTCCGGTGACCAGCATCAAGGAAGAAGAGACGCAGAAGCTGCTGCGCGTGGAAGAAGAGCTGCACAAGCGGGTGATCTCGCAGGAGAAGGCCATCAGCGCCTTGGCCCGCGCGATTCGCCGCTCGCGCGCAGGACTGAAATCGCCGAACCGGCCCATTGGAAGCTTCCTGTTCCTTGGCCCGACGGGCGTGGGCAAGACGGAGATGGCGCGCACGCTGGCGCAGTTCCTGTTCGGCTCAGACAAGGCGCTGATCCGCTTCGATATGTCGGAGTTCATGGAGAAGCACTCGGTGTCGAAGCTGATCGGTTCGCCTCCGGGGTACGTGGGCTACGAGGAGGGCGGCCAACTGACGGAACGCGTGAAGCGCTCGCCTTACTCCGTAGTGCTGCTGGATGAGATCGAGAAAGCGCACCCGGATGTGTTCAACATCCTGCTGCAGGTGTTTGAGGACGGGCAGTTGACGGACGGGTTGGGGAACACGGTCGACTTCAAGAACGTGATTCTCATCATGACCTCGAACATCGGCGCGCGGCACCTGATGAAGAAGCAGGGGCTCGGCTTCCAGAGCGACCGCGAAGATATTGTGAGCGACAAGGTGGAGGAGCTGGTGAAACAGGAGGTCAAGAAGACCTTCAATCCGGAGTTCCTGAACCGCCTGGACGAAGTGATTCTGTTCCAGTCGCTGAACGATGCGGACCTGATCCAGATTGTGGAATTGCTGGTGCAGCAGTTGAACGCCAACCTGGCGCAGAAGTCGATTACGATTTCTGTCACCGAGGAAGCCAAGAAGTGGATTCTGGACAAGACGCTCGGGGATCGCAGCTACGGCGCACGGCCTTTGCGGCGCGCCCTGCAGCGCTACGTTGAGGACCCCTTGTCAGAAGCGCTGATCGCCGGAAAAATTACCGACCGGCCAGCCTTCCTGGAGGTCTATCTAGACGGCAACCAACTCTTCTATCGTCCGGTGAGCGCCGACGAAACGGCAACCGAAGAGAAAGCCGCCGGCGTAATTTTGTTCAGCAACTAAGCTGAGCGAAGACCAACCAGCCCCCGGCGAAACTGCCGGGGGCTTTTTATTGAGCTATGATTTTGAGCGCAGCGGTTTCGCATCGCGCCCGGCGAGCAACGCTTTAGACCAATTGTGAGGAATCGATGATGGGCAAAATCGAAATTCTCAAAACGGACATTACGACGCTGGACGTGGACGCAGTCGTCAACGCGGCGAACAACTCGCTGCTGGGCGGCGGTGGGGTTGACGGGGCCATTCATCGCGCCGCGGGTCCGGAGCTACTGAAAGAGTGCCGGCTGCTGGGCGGATGCGGCACGGGCCAGGCGAAGATGACCAAGGGCTATCGGCTGCCCGCTAAACAGATTATTCATACCGTCGGCCCGGTTTGGTACGGCGGCCAGAATGGAGAGCGCGAGTTACTGGCCAGTTGCTATCGATCCTGTTTTACGATTGCGCGAAGCCATGGCTTGCGGAGTCTTGCTTTTCCGGCCATCAGTTGCGGCGTTTACCGCTTCCCTGTCGAGCTCGCCGTGGAGATTGCGATGCGCGAGACAAGCGCGGAATTGAAGAGAGACGATGCGATAGAGCAAGTGATCTTTGCCTGCTTCGACGAGGATGTGTATGCGGCCTATCAGCGGGCGGTGAAAGAGATTTCTTCGGGCGGAGATTGACCGTTATCGATTTTGAAAAATGGAGAGGGCAGGTTTGAAGGGCCTGCCCCGGTTGGATCGATGCGATGAGTTAGAAGTTTAACGTGATCTTTGCCGTCATGGCGCGCGGAGTTACATAGTGCGTGCCGCTGAAGGTGGAGAGGAAGTTATATAAAGCGTACTTGTTGGTGACATTGATCGCAGTCACATCAAGATCCACCTTGTAACGGTCGGCGTGGAAGAGGTTTTCCTTGCCGAGAGAGGCGTCAAACAGGTCGCGCGGCTGAATGCGCGGCGGGTTCTTGTCGTTGTCTCCGGTGCCGGGGGCGGGGATTTTCAGCAGCGTGGAGCCGTATTGCGACGCGAGGCAGACCGCCGGCAAGGGATTGCCCGGAGTCGCCTTCACGCCGTTGCAGGTAAGCCCGGCCTGGAACTCTTCGTCCGCGGTCAGGCTGCTCAGATCGACGGCGGGCAGGCCGCCCAGCGTGGTTGAAGTGGCGGCGCAGGCGCTGTTGGGGTCGTTCGAGAGCGGGTTGTAGCAGGGAGCGGCGCCAGCCACCTGTCCGGAATCGTAGCGCCAGTTGAAGCCGCCCCACAGGCCTTTCAACGCCTTGCCGCGCGCGAATGTGTACTGCAGGTGCGAGGTCTGGTTGAACTTTTCGTCGTGGTCGATGCGGAAGGGCAGGCCGGTCTGGCCCACCGTTGCGCCCGCTCCGGCCACCTGCTGCGGATAGAAGCGCGCGGCTACGGAAGACATGACGACGTAGGCGCTGACGTTGTGGAATTGAGGAACCGTCACGTTGATCGCATAGCCCGGGATTTTGGAGTTATGCCAGTCGATGGGGAAGGTGATGGGCGTGTTGCCCAGAACGCTGAAGTCGAAGGCATTGTGGGTGTACTTCCAGATGTATTCGCCGCTGACCACCACGCGCTTGCCGAATGCCTGCTGCAGGCCGGCATGAAACTCGTTGCGATAACCGGGGTGCAGAATTCCCGAGACTCCGGGGGTGCAGTTGAGCAGCGGCGCCAGCACCGCATTGGCGCACCCGTCGCTGGAGAGCACCAGGTTTTCATTGAAAGGGGTTTCCAGGGTGCGTGCGTACGAAACGCGCAGCACGGTGGTGGTGGGCTTGATGTTGTAAGCGACGCCCAGGCGCGGCTCGGCCTGGCTGGCCGACGTGAGGCCGTTGTAGATGTCGCCGCGCATTCCCAGGTTGAACAGCCAGTTGCCGGCCTTGATCTGGTCCTGGATGTAGAGAGCCAGTTCCTTGACATCGGTGTGGCCGGCATAGCGATACAGGCTTCCGCCGCGGGTGAGATCGTAGGGCGCAAGAACCGGCTGGTAAGCAGGGTTCACGGCGATGGGGCATTGGGAGGGATTGGAATATCCGGGCACAGGATTTCCGCCGGCATCCACGCAGGGCGAGTTATAGACGGCATCGACGACGCCCAGGTTGTCGTTCTCGCGCAGGAAGGTCTGGCCGTATTGCGCACCGGCCTTGAACGTGTGGATTCCCCGGGCGTAGGAAACATCCGAGTGGATTGCGGCGTTGGTGAGGGTGCGGTACTGGGAGATGGATGAGGTTTGCAGGTTGGCCGGACCCAGATCGGCCAGCGGGTTAAAGCTGGGATAGTAACTATACCCATCCCTGCGGACAAACGCGCCCAGGTTGACGACCGTGTTGTTGCCGATGATGCGCGTGTAGGTGGGCGAGATGTTGTACGTACCGATCCTGGAGTGCTGATCGGTGTTACCCACAGTACCGAAGATGGGGCTGGCTGTCGCGCCGCCACTGATCACGTTTTGCACGTTCAGGTTGTCGTAGGAGTCGGGCGTCTGGAACCAGGAACGGCTGTAGTTGAGGTCCAGATGCATGGAGTCGACAGGAGAAAAGTTGTAATCCACGCGATCGAAGAAATTTTGCTCGTTGCCCTTGTCGTGGAAGACGGCAAACTCCGGGGGATCGAGAAAGCGGCCGGAGTTGAGGCCGTCGACCTCAACAAAATTGCCCCAGTTCTTGCCGCCGTAGGAGAGATCGAAGCCGCCTGTAGCCGATCCGAAGGCGCCATAGGAACTGGTGATGCTGCCGGTGGGTCTGGTGATACCCTGCCCGGAGCGCGTGGTAGCCACGATGACCAGACTGGTCTTGTCCCCATATTCGGCAGGCGGCGCGCCGGAGATGACCTCAATGGACTGAATGGAATTCGAGGGAATTTGATTGGAAAAGACCTTGCTCTGCTGGTCGGTGATCGACTGGCCGTCCACAGAGAAGGAGTTTTCCGCGTGGTCGCCGAGGCCGTGGAAGAGGCCGTTGGAGTCAGCCGACACGCCGGGAGTGGTGGCCGTGACCAGGGAGCTGAGCGATGAAGACTGGCTCTCCATCGGCACCTTGATAAACATGCCGCGATCGACGTCGGTGTGGAAGGTGGGATCGGTTTCAACCAGGTCGCCGCTGGATTCGACGGTCACGGTGGCGTCGGCGGCGGCAATCTGGAGAACCAGCTTGAGGCTTGTGCCAACAACCGAGCGAATCTCAAAGTCCTGGCGCAACGGCGCAAAACCACCGGCGGAGACGCTGATGCGGTAGGGGTTGAACGGGACGTTGGAGAAATTGAACTGGCCGAGCGGATCGGCGGAAGCGGTGCGGTCAAGGCCGCTGGTTGCGTTGGTGAGATGAACGGTGGCGCCCGGTATGACTGCGCCGGTGGGATCGGTAACCGTGCCGCGCACGACGCCGGCGCTGCCGCTTTGGGCTGACGCGGAATGCGCCGCAAAGATCAAGGCGAGAAGTGAAAGAACGAGATGAAACTTGCCGCGAGTGAACGGCATAAGCAGGCCTCCGGAAGATAGCTGAAGAATGCGGAAAGCAAGCCGCGGGCTAGAGCGCCGCGGCATCTTCTGTGCATGAAAGAACTCTCTCCGAAGTACCGCTTGAGCCTGTAGAGATGCGACGGCACCGCGCCCTCAATCGAGGGTGACGGGATTCCGAAACCAGGCTGAACGGTAAAGATCGGGGAGGGTTTTCTAGCAGCCGGCGGGAGGCGGACGGGTGAAGAGCTTGGGGTGCCAGTGGCGAACGACAGCGCGGGCCACAAAGACCGGGGCCGCGTTGTTCATCTGGACCAGCACAACCGCGGCAGAGGCCACGGCAACCGGCGCCGCCGAGTGCATGACGACGCACAACGTGCAATGGTCCGCATCGCTGCTGTTGGTGTGCAGGTGCGCCACCTGGACAGTAGCCAGCAACGCCAGCAGGACCAGACACAGCAAAGTGACTGCCCCGAAAGCACCTGGCTTGGGGCGGCGTTCCCTGCTCGAATGTGTCTGGAATCCTGTCAAAAAAACATTCCTTGCTTCAAGGATACATACTATTGGACGCGTCAGTGTTGGAGAGGGTTGCGTTGGTGGGCTGGAATCCCGCCGCGGCAAGTTCGCAAACCCAGGCCGCTGCAATTCGTCTAAACTGTGGGCGATGAACCAATTCCACTATTCGCGCTTTCTGCTGACCGGTTTGCTGGCCACCCTGCTGATGGCAGCGACGGGAGCGGCGGCGCAGACCCAGACGCCGCTGCCGCTGAAGCCGGATGTGCCCGGCATGGCGACAAACCATCGCCTCATCCTGAAGGACGGCACCTACCAGTTGGTTCGCCAGTACGAGATTGTGGGCAACCGGGTGCGCTACGTCTCAGTGGAGCGCGGCGGCGAATGGGAAGAGCTTCCGGTGGACCTGGTGGACTGGAATGCGACGCGCAAGTGGGAGCGGGACCATGCCACGATTCCCGCGGGAGAAGCGCCCTCGCCGGCCATGAAAGAGGCTGCGGAGATCGACAAGGAAGAAACCACGGAGCGCACCCTGCAAAAGGCCCGCATGCCGGAAGTAGCCAAGGGCCTGGAGCTGCCCGATGAGGATGGCGTATTTGCGCTGGACACCTTTGAGGGAACGCCGGAGCTGGTGGAGTTGACGCCCACCGAACTGAACATGCAAGCGAAGACCAAGCACGGCCTGAGCACGCTGAATCCGCTGGCCGTGTCCAAAGCCAACCTGGAACTGGAGGGCGCGCACGCCAAGGTTCACCTGCATGTGAACGATCCGGCGATCTATCTCTCTCTGGGCGCCCGCGACGACACGGAGCAGGTGCTCTCTCACGCCATGACCGTAAACACCGGCGGAGCCAAAGAGGTGGCCGCCCGCAAGCACGGCGCGCATTCGGCCTCGTCGGGGTTTGCGCTGGTTCGCGTGGACGAGCGCAACACGGTGCGCATTGTGGGGGCCATCCGCATGAGCCCCAATGGCACCGTCAGCCAGGACGAAGACGTGATCCCCGCCAAGGTGGATGTGCTGCCCGGCAAGCACTGGCTGCGCATTCAGCCGGAGAAAAACCTGCTGGCCGGCGAGTATGCGCTGGTGGAGATCCTGTCTGCTACCGACATCAACCAGTCGGTGTGGGATTTTCGCGTCGCTCCTGGGACAGGGGACAATCCGGGATCGCTGGGGCCGATCTTCAAATAGAGAGCCGGGGGACTAGACCTCTGGCGGCTTTGCGCTGGAGAATCTTTGCCGCAGCGAGCCTGCATGGAGTTCTGGACAGGATCGGTTCGCCATCTTTTAGCTATGGATGGCGTGTGATCGCAAGGATGGTGATAACGGGAGTCTGCTTCTTTCCCTTGATTTCATCGGGGCCGTAATGCCAGAAGATTCGATAAGCGCCAGGAGTGCTGTTCTGGGCATAGGCCTCGAAGATTCTTTCGCCGTTGGCGCTAGACATCGAGGTGAACTCGTGCGTATGAAGGCCTGGGTGATGCGGATCTAATTCCAGGTAGCCGATGATCTTGCGAACCTGATTGAGGAGTGCGGCGTTTGACGGCGCTTGTTCCAGAGCCGTCAACTGTCCAACCGCGGTAGGCGTGAGTTTGATTTTACGTACCATATTTAAACCTTTTTGATTTCTAAACTTTGTTCCTATTTTTTGGCGTATTTGGCAAATGAGCCGCGATAGACGCTCTTCCCTTCGGCCGACTCCCTCAGTCCCTTTTTCACGCTGGCGAGGGCTTGCGGGTTTTCGTAAAGCCAAATTTCAGAGACGGGAACGGTCTTTACCGGATCGAGAATGAGCTGGCCGAGCGGATTGCTGTAGATGTTGTAGGCCGTTGCGCCACGAAGGGCCTCTCCGAGCGACAGGCGCTTTTTCGCGTCGGGCTGAGCGAACTCCGAGACCAGCTCAAAATCGGAATTCCTGATGATAACTGAAGTTGACATAGTGGGAAAATAGCACTATTGGGCTTATGCGTCAAGTGGGATGCGCCCACTTGGGATGTAAACAAGAATAGGGTCGTGGCATGAAATCTCTACCCGGAATTGACGAACTAGCCGCTACTCCCGCACGCCGATGCCGAGGGCTTTCATCTTGCGGTAGAGGTGGCTGCGCTCCAGGCCGAGCAGATCGGCGGCGTGGCTGATGTTGTTGCGGGCTTCCTCAATTTTTTTCAGGATGAACTCGCGCTCATAGGCATCGCGCGCCTGCTGCAGCGTGGAGAACTCTTCCGTTGAGCGCGTGCCGGCCTTGTGGGTGAGAGGCGGCAGATGCTTGCGCTCGATGCGGAGGGCGCGGGGATTGAGGATGAGCACGCGCTCAATGACGTTCTTGAGCTCGCGGACGTTGCCCGGCCAGTTGTATTGGGCCAGCGTCTCCAGGGCATCTTCGGCGATCTCCATGCGCGGGCGCCCGTACTGGCGTCCGAAATCGGCCAGAAACTCGCGCGCCAGCAGCGGAATGTCCTGCTTGCGCTCACGGAGCGGGGGCACGGCGAAGGGGACAACATTGAGCCGGTAAAACAGGTCCTCGCGGAAGTTACCTTTGGCGATTTCTTCTTCGAGGTCCTTGTTTGTGGAAGCGATGAGGCGCACGTCGACGCGGAGCGGCTGCGTGCCGCCCACCGGGGTAAATTGCTGGTCGTCAAGCGCGGAGAGCATCTTGGCCTGGGTCTTCAGGCTCATGTCGCCCACTTCGTCCAGGAAGAGCGTTCCGCCGTCGGCGCGCTCCAGGGTGCCGCGCTGCTCCACGGGGCCGCCGGGCTGTACGCCGTGCCGGTAGCCGAAGAGTTCAGACTCGATATGCGCTTCAGGAATGGCCGCGCAGTTCAACTCGACGAAGACGCGATCGCGGCGCAGGCTCTCGGCGTGAATGGCGCGGGCAATCAGTTCCTTGCCGGTTCCGGATTCGCCGTAGATGAGCACGCGGCCGTTGGTGGGCGCCATCAGCCGGATCTGCTGGCGCAGCGCCTTGACCGGAACGCTGGTGCCGGTGAGCACCGAACCCACGCTGAACTGGCGCTTGAACTCGAGGTTTTCCGTGCGCAGCCGCCGCGCCTCCACGGCGTTTTTGAGCACGATGAGGGTGCGGTCGAGCGAGAGGGGCTTTTCAAGAAAGTCGTATGCGCCCAGCTTGGTGGCCTTGACCGCAGTCTCGATGGTGCCGTGGCCGCTGATGATGACCACTTCCGGCCGCATCTCCACGGCCTGCTCGTGTATATCGGCCAGCACGTCGAGGCCGTCGCGGTCAGGGAGCCAGATGTCGAGCAGGACAACGTCATAGGGCGCATCCTGCAACAGCACCATGGCCTCGGCGGCGCTGGCCGCTCCGGCCACGCCGTAGCCCTCCTCGCGCAGAATCTCCTCAAGCGAATTGCGGATTTCCGCCTCGTCGTCCACCACCAGAATGTGATTCATGAGGACAATCCCTTCAATTTGGATTTGGCCTCGAGCGCAGGCAACTCCGCATGAATGAGGACTGCGGGCTCGGTCATCGGCTCCATGAGGGGCAGACGCAGCAGAAACCGCGCACCCTTGGGGCTGTTGGCTTCGGCGCGGATGGAGCCGCCATGTTCCTGCACGATCTTGGCGGCGATGGAGAGACCCAGCCCGGTGCCGCGATGCTTGGTGGAGTAGAAGGGCAGAAACAGCCGTTCGCGAATTTCATCGGTGAGTCCGTGGCCGGTGTCGGAGACGGAAACCTCGATGGCGCCACCGTCTTCACTGACCGCGCTGCGAATGGAAAGCACGCGCAGCAGGCTGCCCTGCATGGCCTCTGCGGCGTTGTCGATGAGGTTGGCCAAAGCGCGGCGGATGGCATCGGGATCGGCCAGCACGGTGGGCAGTCCCGGCTCCAGGTTCCGCTGCACGGTAATGCCGGCGAGACGGTCGGCGAACAGCGCCAGCGCCTGGTCCGCAACCTGGTTCATGTCGCAGGCGCGGGGCTGCGACGCGGGAAACTGCGCCAGCGCAGAGAACTGGTCAACCAGCGTGCGCAACGTGCCCACACAACTGAGAATCACCTCACTGCATTTGCGGATCACGTTCGGCGAATCCGCCTGGCCGCGTTCCAGATGCCGGGCGATCCGTTCGGCGGAAAGGGCGATGGGCGTAAGCGGATTCTTGATCTCGTGAGCCACGCGCTGCGCCACTTCTTTCCAGGCCAATTGCCGCTGCGCGCGCAATAACTCGGTGGTGTCTTCCACCACCAGCACGGTTCCCGGCTGGCTGTGAGACAGATCGAACCGCGCGCTGGTAATGGCCAGATGAATGGTGCGGCTGCGGGCGTGGAATTCAATCTCAGTGGAGGCCGCGCCCATGCGCTGGCCGCGCCGGATGACGCCGGCCAGATCTTCCCAGCATTCGGCAGGCATCAGCGTCTCAATTCTCTCGCCTTTCAGGCTCAGGTCCTCACGCCGTCCCATGAGCGCGGCAAAGGCGCGATTGGCCTGGAGCACCACGCCGGCGCCATCCAGGGTGACCACACCGCTGGGGATGGTCTCCACGATGGTTTCCAGTTCGCGGCGGCGTTCCTCAATGGCCTGGTTGGCCGCGGTGAGCTGCGCCGACGAGCTTTCCGCCAACTGGCGGCTGGCGTCCAGATCGGCTGCCATGTGGTTGAAGGCGCGCACCAGATCGCCCATCTCTCCGGTGGCGATGACCGCAACGCGATGGTCGTATTTGCCCGCGGCGATTTCATCCATGGCGTCGGCCAGCGCCTCAACGGGACGAGTGATCTGCTTGGACAGGAACAGGGCCAGCCAGATGCTGGAGAAGAAGACAAACACCGTAATCAGCAGCAGCAGCAGGAAAAACGTGGTGCGGAGCTGGTTGCGCGAGTGGAACAGCTTCCAATAAGCATCTGCGCCGGAACGGATGCGCGTCGTGGTCTGGCTGAGCCCCTGCGGCATGGGCAGCGCCGTCACCACCACCTTGCCCGAAGCGGTCGCCGCTAAGCCCAGCGCGTACTCCTGGCCCGCCACTTTGATCACCGGATTATCGCTGCGCCGCGCCGCGGAAAGCAAGATTCCAGACAACGATCCATGGAGCGAAACTCCGCCGCGCTCGCCTTCGTCCAGCCAGGTAAGCAGGCTGGCCGGACTTGACTCCGGCGGAGCGTCAAAGCTGGCCATCATCTGCATGTCTTTGCCGTAGACCACCACAAAGCCGCCGTCCAGCGTGATGCGGCGCGAGGCCATGGCGTTCTGGAGCGTCGTCAAATCGCGGTCCGGCGCGCCGGTGACCGCGATCGATTCCGCCTCGCCACGCGCATTGCTGGTGACGTATTGCGCCAGTTCCAGCACCACCCGCGTCGAGTCCTCATGCAGTTCCGATGTGTTCGGCGAGAACCAGCGGTCGATGGAGCGGTTCATGAGCTGAAAACTGAACAGGAACATGAAGACCGCGGGGGTAAGCGCAATCAACGCCGCGCCCAGCACCATGCGCGTGCGCAACCGTGCGCCCAGGGCGCTGCTGCTTTGGTCGGCATAGAGCTTGAGCATGTTCCTGAGCAGCAGCATCAGGAGCACGATCAGCAGCAGGAACACCACCACGGTGAGGCCGGTAAAGACCAGCGTTTCACCGGAGGTCTCAGGATTGAGAAAGGCGACGTTCGAGGTGTTGAAAGCCTGGAGCGCGCCCAGCAAGGCGAAGAACAACAGAACTCCGCCCGCAAGCAGGGCAACGGACCGTCGCCGGGGATCGCCTAAAAACGGCATGCGGCGATTATAGAGCCGACAGTGGACAGTGGTCAGGTCCAAGTGCCCAGTTGTCAGTGGTCAGAGAATCACGCGGGACGGGCCACTCAGTTGCGCCCGTCTCCCTCTTCGGCAAGTAAGGACTCGGTATCGCGCTGTTTACCTCCAGACTACGAACTTCAGCCAGCCCTCCCAGATATCGGTCGCCGCGTGGGAGATGATGTTGGCGCGCAGATTCCCGCGCCATGCCGCGAGCACCCCGTAAAGAATGCCGAGGACGCTGATCACGACAACATTCTTCCAGCCCTGATAAGCGTGAAACAGGCCAAACACCAGTCCCTGGCCTACTACAGCGAGCGGAATGCGTCCGGTGAGCGCATGAAGCTGGCGCTGCAGATAGCCGCGAAACACCATTTCCTCGCAGACGCCCGCGGTGATCGAGGCGGCGATCCAGACGAGGACCTCAAGCAGGCTTTGCGGCAGCAGGCTGTCCACGGTTTTGGCGGTGCTTGGCCCCAGCAGCCGCGATACTCCATAAGCCGTTCCCTCCCACAGCGCCCAGAACGGCACCACGATGCCGATGTCCACGGCCACGCTCTTCCAGGAGCTCCAGCGCTCGCCTGACAAGGTGCTTACAGTACCGCCGCTGTGATGCACGCCGGCCCAGCAGTAATAAAGAAGCGCCCAGTCCATGGCGATGGCAACCAGGTAGATGGGAATTGCCTGGCTGTGTCCGGCAAACTGGCCGGATGCTGCGCCACCGCCGCCGGCCGGCGCGTGCTGCGCAAGAAAGCCCATCAACACCACTCCGGCCCCTATCAGGAAGAAGCCGGCGAGATGCTTGAGCGAAGCAACCTGCCCGGGCCGCCCTGATGCTCCCGTTTTGACGGTGGCAAGAGTCTCATTTGTCTCCATGTTCGTTCTCCTTTTGGATTCCCGCTTTTCTCCTCTGCTTCCTCTCGATCTTGTGCAGCTCCGCCAAGGTCTCTTCCGCCCAGCGCAGGTGCGCTTCCAATTCGATCTGCCCGAAGCGCGCCACCATCTTCCAGTAAGGCGCATCGGGATACTGCTGGTTCTTGCTGATCTCCTCATGCTCTATCCGCGCGAATTCGCGAAGAGACGCGCGCTCGCTTTCCACCATGCGCTCCACGTGCTGAATCGAAATCTCCGGGGAAGCCTGGACGCCGAAAAACAGCTTCAGCAGCAGTTCGTTGCGCGGAATCTCCGGCTGGGGCGCGACCGCCAGCCACGCCGCCAGCCGCTCCCTTCCCTTTTTGGTGATCGAGTAAATGTTCCGGTCCGGCTTGCCTTTTTGGCGCTCGGTTCTGGCAGTGGCCAGCCCGCCGGCCGCCAGACGCTTGAGGTTTGGATAGATTTGCCCGTAGCTCTCGTTCCAGAAGTGACCGACGGAGCCGCGGATGGTCTGGCCCAGGTCGTAGCCGGACATGGGTTCGATGGCCAGCAGGCCGAGGAGCACTTCCATGCTTGAACTTGAACGCTTCGCCATATAGCTATTAGATATATGGCTAATAGATAAATATGTCAAGAAAAATTTTCGCCCGCCACGGCAGGTCATTTCCCTGCATGTCTTCAGGCCGCTGTGCCGCTCCTCAGATTTGGGAGCAGGCCAGCGGGCTGAGGAGCACGTTGCTGATATTGGTGACGATCTGATCGTAGGCAAAGCGCGGGTTGGAGGAGAGCTTCTTCCATTCCGGATCGTTGCGGAACAGATCCCACTTGGCGTCGAGTTCAGCCGCGTCCGTAAGGCTGAGCATGTACGTCAGGTTGGGCAGGCGCGCGCCGGTGAGGGCGTCGCCGAAGAAGACCGGATGGAAGCCGGCTTTGACGAAAACTTCAAACTCGCCGGAGTGGAACATTTCAACCTTGCGGACGTGCTCGCCGTTGCTTGGGCTCTCATAGGTGCGCATTTGAAAGATGCGCTTGCCCTTGGTGGCTGCGGCGGGGGGCGGCGTAACGCGGGGCCAGCCGGCAAAGGCCGCGAACAGCGAGACTTCAACCCGTTGAAAGGCGGGCGCAGCGGCGGTTGCGTTCCAGAAAGGGTCGGCAATCTTCACGAAGTCCGCATCGTCGGCGAGGCGCAGGTCCAGCTCGGCCAGTGTTTCCACCGAGGGGCCGGGAATGAGCGCGTAGTAGGCGGGCGTGTCCTGGCCGAAGTCCAGCTTGAACGCGCCAATAGGGCCCATACCCATGCGGGTCAGCGCAGGAATCAGCGCATCGCTGAAGTAGTTCTCAGTCAGCTTTGACTGCGGTCCGCTCTTGAGGTTGTAACGGCGGAGCTGGTAGAACTCGCGAGAGCGGGCCGGCTGGGCCTGCGCGGCGCCAGTGCCCGCGATGGCAACTGCTGAAGTGGCAAGGGATGCGGCAAGAAATTGACGGCGTTCCATAGTCTCCTCCGTGTGAAGGATCATTTTACGGCAACGGAGAGACCATGGAATGCCCGATCAGTCAATCACGCTGGCGGCCGGCGTCCACGGGCGCAGCTGGCTCTCAGCCACGCCGCGATAGGTGAGCGTGCCCAGCCAGGTATTTAACCCCTCGGCAAGCCCGGGATCCTGCCTGAGCGCCTCACGCGCGCCCAGATTGGCCAGGCGCAGCAGATAAGGGAATGTGGAGTTGGTCAGCGCCAGGGTTGAGGTGTTCGGCACCGCGCCGGGCATGTTGGTGACGCAGTAATGCACCACGCCGTCGACTACAAAACTGGGATTGGAGTGCGAGGTGGGCTTTGCCGTCTCCACGCAGCCGCCCTGATCGATGGCCACGTCCACAATCACCGCGCCCTTCTTCATCTGGGCCACCATGGCGCGGGTTACGATGCGGGGAGCCGTGGCGCCGGGAATCAGCACGCCGCCGATGACCAGGTCCGCCTCGCGGGTGGCCTGGGCCACGTTGTAGCTGTTCGAGGCCAAGGTATAGAGCCGGCCGCCGAAGATATCGTCCAGCTCGCGCAGGCGGTTGAGGTTCACGTCCACGAGCGTCACCTTGGCGCCAAAGCCGAGAGCGATCTTGGCCGCGTTTGTGCCCACGACTCCGCCGCCGAGAATGCAGACATGGGCCGGCGGCACACCCGGAACGCCGCCGAGCAGAATGCCGCGGCCGCCGCGTTCCCTTTCAAGATAGCTGGCGCCGACCTGCACGCTCATGCGCCCGGCCACTTCGCTCATGGGCGTCAGCAGCGGCAGGGTGCCCTGGCGGTCGCGCACCGTCTCATAGGCGATGCCGATGACCTTGGAATCGAGCAATTTGTCAGTCAGCGCAGGCAGAGGCGCCAGGTGCAGATAGGTAAACAGGACCAGGCCCTCGCGGAAAAAAACATACTCTTTCTCGATGGGCTCTTTGACCTTGACCACCAGGTCGGACTTGCCCCAGACCCAGCCCGGCTCGCCCACAATTTCAGCGCCCGCGCTTTGATATTCGGCATCGGCAAAGCCGGACTGCGCGCCGGCCAGGGTCTCAACCAATACGGTGTGGCCCGCCTCAGTGAGCGCCTTTGCGCCCGCCGGGGTTACGCCTACGCGGGCCTCATTGTCCTTGATCTCTTTGGGAACGCCGATGATCATGGGTCTGCCTCCTGACCAGGTTGGATGCTCGCCGGGGAGTACTACGTGCGAAAAGAACTCCGGCGCCTGATCTCTTTGGAGGAGGGGATCAGGCGCCGGGACTTGCATCGACTGGCTACTGGCAAGAATCGTACTGCGCAACGGGCTTCCAATGTGTGCAAAGTTCGTGGTAAAAGTACTTTATGGGAACGAAACGTGACGATAATGACCAGATTACGCAAGAATTGCGCGAGAGCTGGACAGAGAACACGGCAGCCGGCGGACTGGACCCGATGGACGCGGCCATTCTGCGCCATCTGGAACGGAACGGCCGGGCCACCAACTACGAAGTTGGCGAAGCGGTGGGCTTGTCGGCTTCGGCTGCCTCGCGGCGCATCCAGGCGCTGGAGGCTTCAGGAGCGATTCGGGGCTACCGCGCGCAGATTGACGACCGGCTGCTGGGCAAGCGCATGACGGTCTACATCCGCGTGACGCTGGAGCGGCAATCGGCGGCGGTGCTGGAGGCATTTGAGACAGCCATCCGCCGCTCGAAGGGCATCACGAGCTGTCACCTGATGGCCGGCCAGTACGACTACATGCTGGTGGTGCGCGTGGCCGATATGGAAGACTACGGCCGCCTGCATCACAACGAGCTTTCCCGCCTGCCGGGAGTGACGCGGCTGGAAACCAGCTTCGCGCTCAGGGATGTGATGGAGGGGAACAAGACATAGAGAACGGCGCGGGACCTGGAAGGTTCCGCGCCGTTCGGGGGCTGAGGCAGAAGGCTACCGATGATTTGGTGGCTACAGCATTTTCGATTCTGCTCTTTACAGAATCCTGGAAGCCAAGTGGCTTTTTCCTTTCCGGGGTCCCCAGCGACAGGTCTTCGTCGCTGGGGTGGAAGTAAAAGCCACCTTCCACAATCTCCAAGCTTCAACATGTGAATCGAAAATGCTCTAGGCCATGGTTTCGCGGGCGTCCTTCCATAGATCGAGGCCGCCGTCCTGCGCGTAGCGATCGATCTCCTTGAGCTCCGCATCGGTGAATGCGAGGTTCTTCACTGCATCGAGCGAGTCGTCGAGCTGCTCGACGTTGCGCGCCCCGATCAGAGCCGTGGTGACCCGCTTGTCGCGCAGCACCCAGGCAATGGCCATCTGCGCCAGAGTCTGCCCACGGCCTTTGGCGATTTCGTTGAGCGCCCGCACCCGTTTGAGATTTTCCTCGCTCAAAAACTCCTTGAGGAAGGAGCCTTGCGCCGTGACGCGCGCGTGGTCCGGCACGCCGTTCAGGTACTTGCCGGTCAGCAGTCCCTGGGCCAGCGCAGAAAACGCAATGCAGCCGACGCCGAGCTCACCCAGCGTCTCCAGCAATCCCTTCTCAATCCAGCGGTTCAGCATGGAGTACGAGGGCTGGTGAATGAGCAGGGGAACGCCCAAGCTCTTCAAGATCTTTGCCGCCTCGCGGGTGCGCTCCGGGCTGTAGGAGGAGATGCCCACATAGAGTGCCTTGCCCTCATGGACAGTCTGCGCCAGCGCGCCCATGGTTTCCTCCAGTGGGCAGTTGTCCCAGGGGCGGTGCGCATAGAAAATGTCGACGTAATCCAGGCCCATGCGCCGCAGGCTGTCGTCCAGGGAGGTCAGCAAATACTTGCGCGAACCGCCGATGCCGTACGGCCCCAGCCACATATCCCATCCGGCCTTGGTGGAGATGACGAGCTCATTGCGGTAGGGGCGGAAATCCTTGCGCAGAATCTCTCCGAAGTTTTCCTCGGCGGAGCCGTAGGGCGGTCCATAGTTGTTGGCCAGGTCGAAGTGCGTAACCCCGCGATCGAAGGCCCGCCGGATGACCGCGCGGCCGGTCTCGAAGACATCCACGCCGCCAAAGTTCTGCCAGAGGCCGAGAGAGATTGGAGGCAATACCAGGCCAGAGCTGCCGCAGCGGCGGAAGCCCGCATCGTCATACCGTTTTGCATCGGCTACGTACGTCATGAGTCCTTGTTCTCCTGTTGGCCGCGGTGCGGGGCGCGAAGAAATGCGGCGCAGCGTCGACAAACAAAGTATAGGCGGTGTGGGGTGGGATGCGGGGAGTGGGGCGGTTTGGGTCCGCGGGGTAAATCAGTAGTTTCCGAGTTGGCGGTGATACGACCGGGATCAGGAAATGGGGCAATATTCATTCCCCGACGATTGCGGTGCGATTCTTAGTCAACCGATTCTGACGAACATGGTCCTGCCGCTTGTTTCACTTTGCGCAGGGTCTTAACTATGCGGTATCGGTCTCAGAGTAGCGACCATCCCATTAATCTCTGCCTGCGTAATCACCGGGCGGGTCAGGTCTTTTCCGACGATCCATATCTGGTAGCGCCGATCGTTGCGGTCGTACAAAAGGAGCTGCACTTTATATGGGGGCAAGGCCGGATCTCCCATTTGAAAGCCGTGCATCTCCTCTGAGCTTTGCGGGTAAATCCTGGTGGTTGACTCTAACACTTCCATCGACTTGAGATTCAGCAGAATAAGGCTCTTGGCTTTCGCAGTAAGTGTCGACCACCACTTAACTTGGGAAGGCGCGGCAGCCAATTCGGCGACCATGAAGTCATAATTAGAACTCAGCGCACGGCCACCGAGGATCCCGGTGATTTTCTTTGCGTCTTCGTCGGTCGCACCTCGCATCAATTTGACGTTGTCAATCTCTGACAATGGACTAAAGAGCATCAGGCCAGCGCCACCATTAACTTGCCAGAGCGCCACCGACTTCCCATCTTCTTTAATGTGCGCATCATTCCAAGGGATCTGAAATGAATACTCGAAGTGCTTGACCTGCAAGCCTCTGAGCAATGCAATGCTTTTATCTGGAAGAGGAGTCGGAACCACATTCAAAGACGGGTGTCCTTGGCAGGTCTCCTTAATAAAATGCCAAGCAATCAGGTTCATAGCTGCATCCTGAACGACCCATATCGCCGCTAGGCCAATGAGGATGGAGAGTATCGTGCGAGTCCAACGCCTGTTTGTCTTGAACTTCATCTTCCGCTTCCAAATGCTGATCGTAATAGTTCAACCAGTTAGCGTTTCACCGTTTTGGGCTCTGACAGTCTTCCGCCGCCAAAAACTGAACGATATCAACAGACCTCCGGGAGAATCTCTATTTCTGGGAGGTTTGTCGGCTACTCGGAAATTAGCGGTCGCATCATCGCTGGTTCCATTGCAGAATTCAAGCCGACTGACTGCCTATTACTTGCCCAGGTGCTTCACAAAGAAGTTGGCCATGAAGTGGTTGGCTTCCTGGGCTTCGGGGAGCACCGGGTTGTACCAGAAGGCGTGGGTAAGGGCGTCGAAGACGATGAGATGCGCGTCGACGCCGGCTTCAAGAAAGGCGCGGTGCAGGTTGGCGGTGCCGCTGAGCAGCGCGTCGCGCTCGCTGGTGACAAACAGCGTGGGCGGAAGGCCGTGCAGGTCAGCGTAGACGGGCGAGAGAACCGGGTCTTTGGGGTCGGTGGCCGCCACATACTCCGCGTTGTGCGGAGTGGTGCCCGGCGGGTCGAGATGGCCGGAGAGCCCGCCGAGGGAGAAGATGGCGGCGGAGTCGCCGGGGCGGGCGAAGTCGCCAAAGCCGCTGAAGACGCCGAGCGCCGCCGGCATGGGCAGCCCGAGCTGCTTGATGCGGACGGCGACCTCGCCGGTGAGGATGGCGCCGGCGGAGGTTCCGTAGATGACGATGTGCTGCGGCTTGTAAGTCTTCAGCAGTTCCCTGTAAACGGCGATGGCGTCATCGACGGCGGCGGGGAAGGGATGCTCGGGGGCGAGACGGTAGAGGGCCGAGACGACCTTGATCCGGGTGAAGCTGGCGATGGGGATGGACTCCGTGTAGGAGCCGGAGTCGGAGTTGAAGCCGCCGCCGTGGAGATTGAGGAGGACCTTGTCGCGGGTGGCGGGGTCGAGATTGGCGGGGGTAACGACGTGGACGGGAACGCCGGCAATCTCCGTTTCAACGCTGGTGTTGGGGCAGAGCGCGGTCCAGGCGACGCGGGAGCGGGCGGCGTAAGCGTCAGTGCTGGTGCGGCGGTCGGCGAGGGATTGGGGTGGACCCGCGTCCGGCGCCTGGCGGCCGAGGGAATGCTGCGCCTCGGGACTGATGGTGGCCGGCAGCGGAACGACACGCGTGACGTGCGCCGTGCCCTGGGCGTCAATGTAGCTGGTATCGCGGTTGGGCGCATCGGCCGCGGTGGTGGGCTGGGGCGCGGGTTGCTGGGCAATGATCGCGGAGGCGGGCAGGGCAACCGAGGCCAGCAGGAGCAGGAGGGCGGCGGGACGGGGCACAGGATTCATGGGGTGGGTTCCTCCTGAGGGGATCGGCATGATAGACGCACACACCGCACCAGTCAGATTTCAACCCGTCCACGATAGCAGAGATCAGTATGCCGCAGTCCACAGTCTTCACCGGTGTGTGCGTTGTGGAGGAACGGCACTGCCGTGCCAGCCCGCGCAGGCACCGGAAGAGCTTCAGTCAGACTCCTGCAACGAAAGGGAGCGCCGGGGCACTCCCTTTCGTTAATTGATTTTTTACTTAATTTGTATCAATGCGGTAAAACCAGCAGGCCGGCTGCAAGCAATTTCTCTGTTAACCGGTCCAATGCCTGAGGAAATTTGTAAGAAATGGTACGAACGCACATTCCCAGCAGAGTGGCAGCCTCGGTCTGGGTGTATTCCTGCAACACGATCCGGCTGAGCAGTTGACGGTCCAGCGATCCCAGCTGGCTCAGGCAATTTTCAATATCCAGAACGAAGATGATAGCGTCTTCGAAGGTACGGATCGGCCGGCTTGACGCCCATCCCCGGGAAACCGGATCGCCCAGGATAGAGGGCGCCCTGCCCACCTGCATGGAGGCATACAGATAGCGCCTGAGCAGGCTCTCCGTGTGCTTTCTGTAAAAAGCGAGGCTGGCTTCCGGCAAGGCAGCGCGCACTTTTTTCTGCGGTTTAACTTCAGGTTGTACTGCCGGCTTGTTTTGCCATGTCCTCCGGGCTTCCTGGAAGATACTCTGTGAATTGCTTGCTCCCCACACCACTGGCAATTGGAGTGCTGCGCTCATCGCATGCCTCCCATTGCTTCAGCTACCGCCCAAACATTAGCGAGCGGCTTACGGCCTGGGCGTCCACGCCGCTTCCTGCTCTCTGCCGATGGAAAGTCCTTCAGTTTTGTCTCACACCCCTGGCAATAAACAGTCCCCTGGGTCTGGGCACGGTACCAAAGACAGCCGCACCCCTCGCAAACCTTCAATTGCACGCGCAATTCCATGACTTATTCTCCGTATTTGTGTCATGTCCCGTCGGAATGTTCTGTTTCTTGTTTTTCCGCGGGGTGAAGAGAGCTAGGCCCGGCAACTCAGGTTTCTCATGTCCTGATGGGGGATTGCCACCTGTGTTCCCTCGTTTTTTGTCATGCTCATAGCGCGCAGATCCTGGAATTTCCGCATTGGTCTGCCAAGGCGCCCTTGCAAAGCGCCTGAAACGGAGACGGGAGAACCGGATGGGATTGAATCCCTCCGGCAATTGTTCATTGTCCGGCTCAAGAGGGCAGAATTGCGCCCCGCTCAGCCTTGCGGCAATGAAGCGTTTCCCAGAAAATTCCCACAAACCAATACGAGATTAAGTAAAGCCAATCTAGTGTCCTGAGTCTTAAATAATTATCATAATTATGATGGCTTTGAGCATCGAATACAGTAGAGGGTATCGATGCGCACAGGTCGTCCAGTAGCGGTTGTGACGGTTACTGCCGAGCAGCGGTTGG
>Ga0302320_10003608_pt1 | contig 35795 bp, 36 predicted proteins | sample Bog_T0_3_FD_202130 | JGI IMG/M metagenome (GOLD analysis project Ga0302320, IMG submission 202130) | Peat permafrost microbial communities from Stordalen Mire near Abisko, Sweden - Bog_T0_3 | ecosystem: Environmental > Terrestrial > Soil > Wetlands > Peat | place: Sweden: Abisko, Stordalen Mire...
TATTTCAACTTCTCCAGCAATTGCTTTCATATCATCATCTAAGTCACCCCAATTTTCTCCCCAACCTTGTATTTCTTCGTTTTGCTTAAAAGCAAAATACTCCACCTCAATCTTTTTCTTTTCGCCCTCTTCTGTAGAAATAGAAGCAACATATTTTAAACGAAGCTGATTATTGTAAATCAAGCCACTTACCGCAGGTGAATTTCTTTCCCATTCCTTTAATTCATCAAAAATTCCTTCTATTTCTATATTCTCCTCTGAACGCAGATAATATTCTTCTAAGTCAGGTTTTACTCCTGTGCATAACATTTCGATGGCTCTTAATACTGATGATTTACCGCAATTGTTTTTCCCAATCAATGTAGTCAAACTGTGATTGTCAAACTCAATATTCTGCAGTCCTCGAAGATTTCTAATTGAAAGTTTTTTGAGCTTCATAAAAGTTGGTTAAGGTTTAATGTCGGGTTGCATATAACGTTAGGGATTGGCGTTGCGGGGAAAATCTTCTTCCGTCTGCCCAGCCCATGTGCTAAAGATAGTTAGAATTACTGATGACCAGAACTTGTTCGTCCGCACCCGTGACGCCAAACCCGCTGTTGTATGCAGCCAAATTAAAAAGGTCAAACTAAAAGGTAATGACAAAATTAATGCTCGCATTGACTCAATAAATATTTCAAAATCTCAAGAAAATAATATACGGCAGCAATACATGTTGCTATTGCAATCCAGCGGGTTAAGGTTATCATTCTGCTATTTGCTTGTCGTTGAGCTGATGCAATGGCAGTCAATTTATTTTTTTCATCATTCTGTCCAACATATCCGTTTTGCTCATTAAATATTCGACCTTCAAAATTTATATTGTAATATATTTCGGTACTTTCAGTATTAGGTATTTTAATTTCTTTTGTATCAACAAAGCCATCTTTAATAAGTTTATTTAGAATGAACAAGGTTTCACCCCATTTAACTTCGGGATTTTCTTTGTTTAAGATTTCCTGAATTGATATTAAAGTATGGTGTCTTTCTGAATGATGCTTTTCTAAGCATTTCAAAACAGTATCTAATTTTTTAAGAAGTACCATTATTGATTATTACCGTGTTTTATTAGCTCTCTGAGTCTTACTATCGCATCTATAATATCATAACATGCATCTTTTGTTTTAAAGATAATGATTATACTTTTCTCAATCTTTTCTTGCGTAGGGAAATTGCTTTCGCTTTCAGCTTTCCAAGAAAATACTAATACATTTTGTGGAGGATAATAGGAAGTGTCAAGGTTGTAAACGACATCAGCGGTAATAGGTATTTGAAAATTAGGACGACCGACATCAATTAACTTTTGCGCTTTGTTAAAATAAATTTTGCTTTGATAAGGAGGCTTTACATTTTCTGCATATATCTTTTTGAGATTTGAAATAGCTGCGTCTAATTCAGTTTGTGAAACTCCGTTTAATGATATTGAGAATAATAAAATTGTTAATAGCTTAGTCACTTTGTCAATTAATTAAAGGGTTAAAAAATTATTGTCAGCTATGATATACTAATAACACCTATCATTGTCTATAGTAAACGTCACATATTATTTAAAGCCACAATGTCAACCGAAACAACTTACTTCAGTAATAGTACTTTAATAGTCTTGTCCCTTCCGAATTTAATGGCAGTCCGATAGGCTTGCAGGCAACGTTTTCGCATTGCTGAAGGCGTGGTAAGCACCTTGTCAGCCGATAACTGAAGCCAAATTGAAATATAAAAGTTGAAGATAAAAAATAAAAGCTCAATAGCGTTCGGTCACGCTGGATATACCGCTGATTAGAATTACAAATGCTGATGTTGCGAAATATCAGCCACGCTTTTAGCAATGCCTTTGTTGGGCGCAGATTTTCTATTGACGTAATTCGTGCCTCCATTCTTTGTCAAGCGTTTTGAAGTCAAAATTTGGATAGTCTATTTCATCTTCTTTCAATTTTCTTTTCTCAGGGTCAATGAGCAGGCAAAGAATTTTGTCAACTTCAGATAACTTATCGTTCATTGATTTCATAAACTGTTTCCTTAAGTACAAACTATAGTCATCTTCAATTGAAAATTGTTCTTGCATTTTAGTGTCAAATCTGTAGTTGAACATATGGTATACGCTAAGTCTAAAATTGTATAAGTTAGAAAACAGATGTACCAAATTGATTGGTTCAGTTTCAATTAATTCTAAATGCTCTGGAAAAATTAGTTTGGCTTTATCAACAGTCTGTTTTATAAATGTCTTATACTTTGCTCTGTCTATGTCTGCCAAAAATTCTCCTGAACTGAAGTATCTAAAATCTGTCAAGGTTTTTATGTACTCAAGTCTGTTCATTGATTTTGAACGACCTGAAACGGCATATACTGTCACAACCTTATGACCTTTACTAACATTACGAGGTGCCTGAGTTTCGGCTTGCACATTTTTCTTTGATATGTTGAATGCGGCTAAAAGTTTGTCCAGTTGCGATTTGCGAGCTTGTGACGGTTTAGAATTTGTCATACGTTTTGAAGTATTCCAAAACCCGTCGTATTCTAAGGCTATATAGAGTAAATCTTTTGATGTTAGCATTGATGTCAATTTGCTCCCAACACGTAAATTTATGCTATTAGACGCTACTGCCCTAAAAAAATCGCTATTGACAATCAATCTTTTGATGTTATACATTTCCACCTACCTACGGCAGGCAAGTTGTCGTTAGGACAATCCACTCTGACGCATTTACAATTCTATCTGCTCATTTTGATAATGCAAAAACTTCCGAAGCTTATAAACTTCGGATGCATTTTGAAACACGCTCACATCTATCCGCATTTTATTTCCCGATAAAAATCCTGTCAAAACCTGCGCTTCTCCGTTGCCCTTTGCATCTTCCTCTTTTGGCATGTCTTATGCTGTTGCCGATGCATATCTTTTTGATGCGGGAGGCCAATCTTTCGATGCGGGAAGGCTATCTTTTGATGCGGGAGACCAGTCTTTTAGCACGGGAAGGCTATCTTTCGATGCGGGAGACCGGTCTTTTAGCACGGGAAGGCTATCTTTTGATGCGGGAGACCGGTCTTTTAGCACGGGAAGGCTATCTTTTGATGCGGGAGACTAGTCTTTTAGCACGGGAAGGGCATCTTTCGATGCGGGAGGCCGGTCTTTTAGCACGGGAAGGGCATCTTTCGATGCGGGAGGCCGATCTTTTAGCACGGGAGGGCTATCTTTTGATGCGGGAGGGCCATCTTTCGATGCGGGGAACCGGTCTTTCGACACGGTAAATCCATCTTTTTCCCGGATGATGGGAGCGTGTGTAAGCAAATGCATACTGCTTGCTATTTAAGACCAGGCAGCAGAGGCAAGCCTAAGAATGAGAAATCATTTCTCAAAAACCACTGTTTCAGGATTTGCGCCCAGTTCCTTTAGCGCATCGCTGATGGCTTCGGTCATCTTATCAGGGCCACAGATATAGAAAGCTTTTGAGAAATCTTTTATTTCCCTTTGCAGGAACGCTTTGTCTATCGGGCCGCTGAAGAATGTTGGGAGATGTTCCTTTGTAAGTATGTAATGCGCTTTGCCGCCAAGCAACTTGTCAAATTCTTCTTTGCGGATAATGTCCCCGGATGTTTTGTTGGAAAAAAACAGTTCGTTCCCTTCTAAAGCGCCATCTTTTAACAATTGCCGGAATATGGCAATGAAAGGCGTGATACCTGCTCCACCTGCTATAAAATAGCCCGGCTCTTTATACGAGATGGCACCCCACACATCGTGGATGATCAGTTCATCGCCTGCTTTTAATTTGTACAGTTCGTTGGTTACCCCATCATGGTCATGATAAGACTTGATGGTGAATTCCAGATAGGGATATTCGTTTAGCCCTGTGAATGTAAAAGGGCGTTTTTCCTCTTTCCATTTTTCTTTGTTGATGCAGACATCGGTTGCCTGCCCCGGCACAAATTGATAGCCGTCCGGCTTTTCAATCTGGTAGCACCTTACATCGTGCGTAACATTTTGGACAGATAATATTTTTACAATATGGCTTTCCATCTTTTTTAAAATTGATACAACAATGCTATTTAAAAAAAGTTTTGCAGTGAGGCAAACCCGGGCTTGTGTCAATTGCCGTCATAACTACCACTAACAAGCCCCCGCCTTTTATCAAAATCGTATTCCGGTAAAAAGATTTCAATAACTTTAGTGGTAGTATATCAGATACGTTGCCATTTTCCACTCACATCAACAAACCAAAACATGAACAGTTTCAGATACGGCGCCCCATTTGTGCTTGCCGTGCTTTTAGCAGCCAACACACTGGCAAATAACATAGACACCAAAGACACGCGCATGCTGCAACAGCCGGCCATCAGCGCAGACCATATCGCTTTTATTTATGCAGAAGATTTGTGGGTCGCCAATCTTGACGGGTCGCAGCCAAGAAGACTGACAGTAGATGAAGGCATCGAGTCAAATCCGGTGTTTTCTCCCGATGGAAAGACGATCGCTTTCAATGGGCAGTATGATGGAAATACGGATGTATATGTGATCCCCGTGGAAGGCGGCATCCCTAAAAGGCTCACCTGGCACCCTGCTGCCGATCTGGTTCGTGGCTTTTCGCCCGACGGGAAATCTGTGCTGTTCATTTCTCAGCGTGCCTTGTTCACCAACCGGTATTTTCAGTTGTTCACCGTGCCTGTGACAGGTGGCCCGGCCACGCAGTTGGAAATACCCAATGCATTTTATGCCGACTATTCTCCGGATGCAAAATACATGGCCTACGTGCCCACACCGGATCAGTTCAGGCAATGGAAACACTATCGTGGCGGTGGCATTTCGCGCATCTGGCAATTTTCATTTGCTGATAAAAGCATTGTGAAACTGCCTCAGCCCGACGGCGGATGTAATGATGTGCAGCCGAACTGGGCTGGCAACGCTATTTATTTCAGGAGCGACAGAAATGGAGAGTTCAATTTGTATGCTTATGATGTGTCATCAAAACAAATAAAACAGTTGACAGACTTCAAAGATTTTCCCGTGCTGAATATTTCCTCAGGCAATGGAAAAATCATTTACGAGCAGGCAGGCTATCTGCATATTTATGATCCGGCAACTGCTTCATCGAAAAAACTTACGATTGGTATAGCTGCAGACCTGCTTGAGTTGAGGCCGCGTTTTGCCAAAGGCGCAAAGTATATTCGCAGCGCAGATATATCGCCGACAGGAGCGAGGGCTGTGTTTGATTTTCGTGGTGAAATAGTTACAGTGCCTGCAGAGAAAGGAGACTATCGCAACATCACCAACACAACTGCGGTTCATGAAAAATATCCATCATGGTCGCCCGACGGAAGATCAATTGCCTATTTATCTGATGCAACGGGAGAATATCAGCTCGATATACAATCGCAGGATGGCAGGGGAGAAGTGAAGTCCATTAAGCTCACTGGTACGGGCTTTTATGCAAACCCAAGATGGTCGCCTGACAGCAAAAAGATAGCCTACGTTGACAATGGAAGAAATCTCTACCTGCTTGATATTGCCACTGCATCCATAAAAAAAATAGATGCTGATGAATACTATGCGCCGGGCGTTTTCAGGGATATATTCAGCGACTGGTCGGCCGACTCCAAATGGATCGCTTATACCAAAGTAACTTCTACGCAATTCAAAAAAGTTTTTTTGTATTCGGTGGATGAACAAAAATCGTATGCGCTCACAGATGGGCTGAGCGATGCATCCGAGCCTTGCTTTTCGCGCAATGGGAAATATGTTTATTTCTTTGCCTCCACCGATGCAGGCCCGGTCATCAACTGGTTCGACCAGTCGAATGATGATTACAGAAAAAGCAATTCCATTTATCTGGTCACATTGCAAAGCCAAACCATTTCTCCATTGGTAAAAGAAAGCGATGAAGAACAAATTAAAAAAGAAGAAAAAGAAAACGATAAGGATAAAGATGCAAAGAAAACAGAAACACCCGCTTCATTGAAAATTGATTGGGATGGGATACAAAATCGCATCATTGATATTCCTGTAAAATCAGGCAACTATGCGCAGCTTGCTGCTGGTAATGGTGATGACATATTCTACATTGATTATTCAGATGATGGTGGCGGTACGCTGCATAAATATAATTTTAAAAAAAGAGCAGACACGGAAGTGATGCCGATGGATGGCTATAACCTTTCTGCCGATGGAAAAAAAATGTTGTTCATCAAAAGCGGCAACTGGGGTATTACCAACGCAGGCGAGAAGCCGGAACCGGGAAAAGGAATGCTGAATGTAAATGCCATTCAGGTAAAAATAGATCCTGCTGCCGAATGGCCGGAGATATTTGATGAAGCATGGCGCGTGAACCGCGATTATTTTTACGACCCCGGCATGCATGGCAACAATTGGGAAGCGGTGAAAAAGAAGTATGCTGTTTTTATTCCGCAGCTTGCTTGTCGCGATGACCTGAATTTAGTGATTCAATGGATGTGCAGCGAGCTTGGGGTAGGCCATCACCGCATTACCGATGGCGGTGATAAATTGTATCAGCCGCTAAATATAAAAGGCGGGTTGCTGGGCGCTGATTACATCATCAGCAATAACCGTTATAAGATCAAAAAAATATACGGGGGACTGAACTGGAACCCCAACTTACGGTCACCCCTAACCGAACCCGGCGTGAATGTGAAAGCGGGAGAATATCTGCTTGCAGTGAATGGCAAAGATGTGGTGGCAACGGAAGAACTTTATCAATATTTTGAAAATACGGCGGGTAAAATAGTAGAGATCACCGTGGGACCTAATCCTGATTACAAAGATTCAAGAACGGTAAAAGTAGTTCCTGTGGACAATGAATATCAATTGCGCAATCGCGATTGGGTGGAAGGCAATTTGCAAAAAGTAACCGAAGCAACCAAAGGACAGGTGGCTTATGTGTATGTGCCTAACACTGCCGGGCTTGGCCATGATTATTTCAAAAGATATTTTTATCCGCAGGCAGACAGGAAAGCCATTATTGTGGATGAAAGATTCAACGGCGGCGGGCAGCTTGCAGATTATTATATCAATCTTTTGCGCAATCCTTATCAGGCATATTGGAACATGCGCTATGGCAAAGACCTGAAATCGCCCAGCGCATCCATTCAAGGTCCCAAGGTGATGCTCATCAACGAATCTGCAGGCTCCGGCGGAGACATGCTCCCGTGGATGTTCAGAAAATTTCAGGTAGGCACATTGGTCGGCACACGCACATGGGGAGGGCTTGTAGGCATCCTTGGATTCCCGGAGTTTTTAGATGGAGGAGGTGTTACAGCGCCAAATGTAGGCATATGGACCAAGGATGGATTTGTGGTGGAAAATGTTGGAGTGGCTCCTGACATTGAAGTAGAGCAATTGCCCTCCGACATCATCAAAGGAAGAGATCCGCAACTGGAAAAAGCAATTGAAGTAGCGCTTGATGAATTGAAGAAGAACCCACAGGTGGAACCAACACGCCCACCTTACCCGGTTAAAGTAAAGAACTAATCTTACGGAGGTTAGAGCTTCTTCAAAAAGCCCCACCTCTCAAAAAAAACATTATGGCAAAAACAACTATTGTTTTTATACACGGGCTCTGGATGCACAGCAGCTCATGGCAACCCTGGATGGATTTTTTTAACAAGCACGGTTATACTACAATAAACCCCGGCTGGCCCGGCGATTCCGATACGGTTGCTGCATGCAGGGCTAATCCGGAATTCATTGCAAATCGCGGTGTAAAGGAAATCGCAAACAGCTATGCCAAAGCAATAGAAACACTTGCGCAGCCGCCCATTGTCGTCGGGCATTCTTTTGGCGGTTTGATTGCGCAGGTATTATTAGGCCGTGGCATTGCAGCGGCAGGCATTGCATTAGACCCCGCGCCTATGAAAGGAGTGTGGCAATTGCCATTGTCAACAATCAAAGCTTCGCTGCCGATACTGGGCAATCCATTCAACCTGAAAAAAGCGCTGTCGCTCAGTTTCGCGCAGTTCCGTTATGGTTTTGCGAATGCCGTGCCGGAACAGGAAGCACGCGATCTCTACGACAAGTGGACGATACCCGCGCCTTGCCGGCCTCTTTTTCAGGCAGCCACTGCAAGCTTTGCAGGTTCGCAAACTAAAGTGGACACAGCAAATAAAACAAGAGGGCCTCTGCTCATTACGGGAGGAGAGAGCGATAACATTGCACCGCCGGTTCTCGGCAGAGCATCTGCAAATAAATACAATGGGGCGGTAGTCACAGATTTCCATTTGTTCTCCGGCCGAGGCCATTCACTGATTATAGATCATGGCTGGCGCGAAGTGGCTGAGTATTCATTTGCCTGGCTTAATAAGAATAGGCTGTGAAACTTTCGCCTGATGGAAACGCAGCGCCATGCAGAAAACCTTATAAACACATTGAGGAAAGAATGTCATTTGGTAAATGAGAAATGAAAAAATTATTGTGCAGGCCGCAAATGAAGAATGAATTGAATTGGAATAAAAATCAGGAACTGAATCATGAACAGCATCACGAAACAGCGCATCATCAAAATGCTTATGTATATTTTAGTGGGTTTTGGCGTTGCATTTTTCTGGCATAAAATAAAGAGTTGAGATGATAGAAGAAAAAAGTCGGGAAAACGAAATGCCGGAAAGCCTGCCTGCGGGGCAGGCAGGACCGGAAGAACTGCCAGACCGAGACACTGCCAATACAGAATCAGCGTCTCCGCATGAAGAACCACAAACTATAAACTACAAACTCCAAACTGAAGTCATGGAAGTCCACCACCACCCTCAGGTAGAAAAGAAAAATTTCAAAGAATATTTTCTGGAATTCATCATGATATTTCTTGCTGTTACGATGGGTTTTTTCGCAGAGAGTCTTCGCGAAAGAATAGCGAACAATGAAAAGGAACATCATTATATAGAAAGCCTGGTGCAGGATCTGAAAAAAGATACTGCAGAAATAAACCAGGTCATTTTTTTACAAGCAATTTTTATTAAGAAAATGGATAGTGCCTTACAGGTGCCTACTGAAAAGCTGAGAGACATCAACTTTCAGGACAGCTTCTATCATCACTTTGTTATTTTTTATTCATTCGATATTCTCTTCGTGCCGCATGATAAAACACTTACTCAACTTAAGAATGCAGGCGGCTTTGGTGTAATTAAAAATGATGCGGTAGTTGACTCGATAGGAGAGCTTAATGTGTTTTATGACCAAAGAGTAAAATTTGATGGCAATTATTATTTGGAATATGAAAATAGGACGATTGACCTGGGAACACAGCTTATGAAAATGTCAGCGTTGAATAACCTTGATGACATACATACTCAGGGCTATCTTCATCATGTAGAAGTATTCACGAGGTATGACCGCCCATTGATTGGGCAGCTTTATTCATGGATACGGAATTTGCAAGCCTGCCTGATAGTTTATATGAACGAGGAAAAGGAGTATCGTGAAAGAGAAATAAGCATGATAAAACTTATTAATAAAGAATATCATTTGGAAAACCATTAATTAAATTACGTACAAATGGAAGTACATCATCATCCACATGTAGAAAAGAAAAATTTCAAAGAATATTTTCTTGAATTCTTAATGATATTTCTTGCTGTAACGATGGGTTTTTTTGCGGAGAATATCCGTGAAAATCTTGCGAACAACCATAAAGAAAAAGAATATATCGTCTCTCTCATTGAAGATTTGAAAGAAGACACTATGAAATTAAATGAAGGCATTCAGTTTAATACGGAGCAAAGTGAAGGTTATGATTCCTTGATCAACTATTGGTATTCCATACCATATTCTGACTCATCTGTCCGTTATATGTATTATTTATATAGAAAATACACAGGAAATTACTGGCATGTATTATTTACGCGCAGAACCATAGACCAACTGAAAAATGCGGGAGGAATGACTTTCGTTCGAAATAAAACAGCATCCGACAGTGTAATAAACTATTATGATTTTGTTGATAGAGCAGATGGGCAAATTGAAAAATTCGATAATGTTTTTGAACATGAGGCGTTGCAAACCAGTTATCGCATATTTGACTGGTCGCTGCTAAGAGGTATCTCAAGGCGTACTGCTTATAAACTACTCCAAATTAATAAAAAATTCATTTTTTTAAATGCTACCGTTACCGATCGAAATACCTACATAGCACAAGTTCAAGTTTCCGGTCTTGTGTTAAAGAATTATTTAAGCATGTTGCTGGAAGATCAGCAAAAATGTTTGCGGCTCATTTCGGTGCTCCAAAAAGAATATCATTTACAAAGCGAATAATATGGAAGTCCATCACCACCCGCATGTAGAAAAGAAAAACTTTAAAGAATATTTTTTGGAATTCTTAATGATATTTCTTGCAGTGACCATGGGCTTTTTTGCAGAAAGCCTGCAGGAGAGTATTGCTGACAAACATAAGGAGAAAGAGTATATACAAAGCTTTGTGCAAAATCTGAAAGATGATACTGCTGCAATGAACAATGTGCTTGCAGAGAATAAAATGAAAATTGAAAAACTGAAAGAAGTGATGTCATTCTCTTTGAAGAACTTATCAGAACCCGCAATCAGAAAACAGTTTTATAAAAGTTGCAATTTCATCGGATACTATTCTGTCTTCAAAAGCAATGACGCAACCATGCTTCAGCTAAAAAATTCAGGAGGGTTAAGGCTTATAAAAAGAAAAAGCGTAGCAGACAGTATTTCTTCTTATGACAACAATGTAAAGATCATTTACGAAGCAGAATTGCTCTATTCCAATACTACAGATTATGCGATCAAGGCTGATCACGAAGTGCTTGATTATTCCACGACTTATGACAGCTCTTACTTCAGGAACGATTCGCTGACAGACAAGCCTCTTCCTTTTATCACGAATGACCCGCAAAAATTAAAAATGTTATTTAACATGGTAGATTTTGAAATAGGCGCAACAACGAATTATCTATCAAACATTCAGCGTCGCCTTCCTTTTGCAATCAGGTTAATTGAGTTTTTAAAGAAAGAGTATGACATCAATGGAGAATAACTGTTTTAAACCAATCAAAAATCACATACGGAAACTAAAAATTCAGGCTTCTTGCGATTAATAGAAAATAAACAAATAGTCAGGGATATTGCAGATTATTATGATAGAAAAATTATGGCAACGCAGCATTTTTTGCCCGGGGCGAAAGATGTCGGCAAAATTAACGATGATTTTTCAGCCTGATTGATCTGAATGATTTTATACAATCCTACGACAGCATTTCACCGTATACTTATAGCAATATTTACAATTACAAAAATTTATTGCAACATCAGCCTGCGCTGCACTTGATGTCAACTGATTGGGCAGAACTTGAAAAATTCTTTACCAGGACAAGCCAAAATCAATTTGCCTTGAGATATTATAATTTCTGGCTGCATTATATCGGAAGTGCAGCAGAAAAATTAATAGTCAGTATTCAAAAAGAATACCATTTGGAAGCTGAGTGAAGTGGAGTAAAAGAAGAAAGTGAAAAGCCGGAGAAAGAAAGCTTGTTATAAAATAATCAGCAACGATGACTGTTTCATTTTTTGTTTTTACTTTAGCACAGAATTAATTTATAGTTGAAAGGAGGGATGCCAGAGCGGTTGAACGGGGCTGACTCGAAATCAGTTTTACGCCTCATAAGTGTAACGGGGGTTCGAATCCCTCTCCCTCCGCATTATCAATAATCAACCTATGAAAAACTACACAAACAGGTTTTGCATGGGTTTTTGATTCAGTATAATTGCAGGTATGCATGGCCACAAATTGAAATCTTTACAGGTTTCATTTCAAGGCTGCCTTCTCAATCTCACCTTCATTTGTTCTTTGCTCCGGAGGGATATACCTTAAGTTCAGGAAATGGTACATTTCTTCTTCTGTTGCCCCAGCAAGCCTTTTCCCTGTGAGCGCATCGAATATTCCGTATTCGTTTATTTTATACCCTCTTTCTTTTGCAATTGTTCTCAACCTGATGGTATGTTCTTTGGAGCCGGTGAAATAAAGCATAGCGGCCCCATACTCATAGTCATGCACCAGACGCACATCTACCTGAACATTTTTATATTTCAGCAATACACTTACTTTAGTTGTGCCTCTAGCCAATACCTTAGCTACCTGCCGCAACTTAATAATCCGGCCCACTATTTTTTTCCTATCCGGTGGTTTGGCCGCTATCACAATATCAATATCTCCGATGGTTTCCTTTTTACGGCGCAGGCTTCCGGCTGTCTCTGCCTTTTGCACACCAGGCAGCTTTTTTATTTCGTTGAGTATCTCGCCTGCAATTTTTTCGGCATCCAGAAGCAAGATCCGGGCTGGCTGCTTCAGCAATTTAAGCGCCCGTTTCATATTTCCGATTTTCTTTTCTCCAAACCCCTTTACTCCCGCAAGTTTATTTGTCTCCAGCGCATTTATCAGATCTTCCCGATTGCTTATCTTAAGCTCATCGTGCAACACTCTTAAAGTGGCAGGGCCAAAGCCAGTGATGTCAAGTAGCTCAAGCAATTCATAAGGGACCTGCTTTTTGAGGTGCTCAAACGCCTCGATTTTGCCTGTATGCAGATACTCAATAATCTTTTCAGCAATGCGCTCGCCTATGCCACCAATCTCATCCAGTGTTTTGGCATCTTTTGCATATAGGGAAATATCTTCCTTCATATTATGGAGCATCTTCGCCACATTCTCATAGGCAATGGCACGAAAGCGTTCTTCATTTCCCAGATACCTGTAACAATCTGCCATTTTATGGAAAATAGATGCAAGTGCAGCATTGTTTTGCAGACCATTTATTGTGGAAATAGATTCACTCATAAAACAAATAGGATGCTTCTCAAATAACACTCAAATATCCGACCAGCTTAATGAGTACAATCAACTTTTTTGCTAATGCCTGTCATTGATTCAGGCTTTGTGTAAAATTAGCTTCGTGGAATAAACTATTATTATGGACACTCTTTTAGCTCCTGAAATACGCGAAGTAATGGATGCCCTGCACTATCAGCCGGAAGTATCTGTCATTATGCCATTTGAACCTAAGATGAGCCTGAGGGCTGAGCTGACGCACTCGCTTAAAATAGCCGCAGATAAAGTGGAGCGGGAACTGCTGGAGAAATACCCACACGAAATGAGCATGCTGGTGACTCAGAAATTGAGAGCCATCATCAAAAACCTGAATTTTAACACGCACAAAAAAAGCATTGCTATTTATGTGTCGCCGGTTTTTGAAAAAGTGTTGTACCTGGATATCCCGGTGGAAGAAAAAATAATGGTAGATGGCGCTTTCGAGATCCGCGATCTGATCTACAGCAAAAAGCAATTGCATAAATATCTCGTGCTATTGCTCAGCAGCAGGGAAAGCAGGATGTATTTAGGCAATTCGGAAACGTTCGTAAAGATTATTTCCAACGCACACGAATCTGTTTATGCTTGCCTCAATGAACCGCCGGAAAGATCAGAGAATTTTTCAGATATGTCGGAACGGAAAGAAATAGTGATGGAAAAATTTTTGCACCATATTGACAATGCACTTGATATAGTGCTGAACGCATATCAACTGCCGCTTTTTGTAGTTGGCACCGAAAGAATTCTGGGGCATTTTAAAAAGCTAACCAAGCATACACCCAAAGTGGTGGAGTATGTGCATGGGAATTATGAAGAAGCCTCATTGGCCGAACTGAAAAAGGTACTGGCACCGCATGTTGCTGATTGGAGAAAAGTGATGCAAAAAGATCTGCTGAACAAGCTGGAAGAAGCTGCTAGCAAAAAGAAACTGGCCACCGGAATGAAAGAAGTATGGAGTGATGCCATGAGCCACCGCGGGCGGCTGCTGCTGGTGGAAAAAAATTATATGTATGCTGCACAGCAAAGCAGCGAGGATGTAATTTATAAGGCTATTGAACCCTACAACCATTTTTCTTGTATAAAAGATGCAGTGGATGATGTGATTGAAAAGGTGCTGGCTAACGGAGGCGATGTGGAATTTGTGGATGAAGGTTTATTGAAGGATCAGCACCATATTGCCCTGATCAGATTCTACTGACCAAATTCATTTTATGAAGACAATATTAATAGCAACCGATTTTTCTGCCGCGGCATCCAATGCGGCAAGATACGCGGCCGACATGGCCTATGCACTGCATGCTGATATCTTTATCCTTCATGTTTCCAATGTGCCGGTGAGCTTTAGCGAAATCCCTGCTGTGGTTACTGAACAGGAGATAATGCTCAATGCAGAAGAAGATATCTCCCGGCTAAAACAAGAACTGATGAAAACCACCAAGGGCGAGCTAAATATCCGGACCGAAGTTACCACCGGGAATTTTTTACCCAACCTCAAAGAAATTTGCACACTGGTGAAGCCTTATGTAGTGGTAATCGGAAGCCAGGGGAAATCGGCAGTGGAGCGGATATTTTTCGGCAGCCATGCTGAGCATGCCATGCAGCATCTGACCTGGCCGCTGATCACGGTACCTCCAAAGGCCAAATTTGGATGGATAAAAAAGATCGGGCTTGCATGCAGTTTTGACCATGTTGCAGAAACAACTCCTGTGGACGAAATCAAAAGGCTCGTGCGCGATTTCAATGCAGAGCTGCATGTGCTCAATACGGCCAAGAAAGAAAAATATAACCCGGAGCTTGTCTTTCAATCGGGATTGTTGCAGGAAATCCTGAAAGATGTGAAGCCATACTATCATCTGCTTGAAAGCGCGGATATTGATGAAGGCATTATGGAATTTGCAGAGACCAATCACCTGGATTTGCTGGTTGTTTTGCCCGGACGGCACAGCTTTTTGGATAAGCTCATCCACAAGAGCCATACAAAACAATTGGTATTGTACAGTCATATTCCGGTAGTGGCATTGCACCGGTAGCAAAGGCTGAAATCATTAGTTACCGGCATTAAAACTGAGGCTATGAAATGGGGGCATCATATGAAGAAGTTGAGCGATCACATAAGAAAAACAGGGACTGCTATTTTTTTAGATGACAATCAGGCTATTTTAAAATTCCCCAATTCTATAGTGCATGTATTGTCTGCAGACAGAAGGGGAAATGTATGGTTTTCGTTACCAAAACCATACACAGACGTAAGCGGTATGGCGAAAACATTCCCGGTGAGCATGCAGTTTTACAATAAATATTGCGATTGCTATTTGAAGGCAGAAGGCGTTGCTTCTGTCTTAGCAGATGTGAATGAAATGCCCGATGAGCACACCAGATATATCTTTCAGTCTGATAAAGAAAGAATGATGCTGTGCGTGAGCATAAGGCAGATGGAATATTTTGCGAGGCGGAAAAAAGGGAAAGTTCACCATGGCAGGGTATTGTCAGATTCAATTTCGTCATTGTATTTGCGCCTTCGCAAAAGTATCAGTTATAAAATAAGTTCATTATCAGGTTCATTCAGCCTGCACTCATTTTTGTCTGCATTTAGCTGGCTGCATTTTTTCAAATTGAACAATAAAAACTTAATCAAATAGCTAAGATGTGTGCTATTCAGATAAGTAAGCCCCGAGGCGACTTTACAAAAAGCAAAAATCATGAACGAATTGTTAACACTAATAAAAGAGAGGCATTCTTCCAGAACATTTTTCGATCCCAATCATGCTGTTGCAAAAGAAGATCTGAATAAAATATTGCAAGCAGGATCCTGGGCGCCTACCGCGCACAACATGCAAAACTTTGAAGTGATCATCATTGATGATAAGAAAATGATCGAAGCCATAGCTGCAGTTAAATCTGACATTTCGCTGACTTTCGTCAAGGAAAACTACAAACAGTTTTCTTTTTCAGAAAAAGAATTGAAGAAAAAGAAAACAGGTCTGCTGGCTACAATGTTCCCGCCGGCATGGAGAAAGCCAGTTGTGAAAAAGGCAGATATAACTACTAATGACAGGGATACATTTTTGAAGGAAGAGCTGAGTTCCACTCCGGTTCTCGGTATTGTGCTTTACGATCCTTCAAGGAGAGCGCCTGCATCGCAAGGCGATTTTCCTGGCATCATCAGCCTGGGCTGCGTGATGGAAAATATGTGGTTGATGGCAAATTCACTGGGTATCGGTTTTCATATTGTGAGTTCGTTGAGTAATGGGGCATTTGAAAAGAACATCCGAAAAATGCTGAATATCCCCGATAAATTAATCATTGCTTACTCATTCAGGTTGGGGTATCCGGTGAAAGAGCCGGAAAAATATCTTAGGGTGCGCCGCGACGTGAAAGATTTTGCACATTATAACAAGTATGGGGGGAAGGGGATTTGAGATAAACCCGTAACTAAAAACAACACACCATTTGTGAATGTCACTTTGAGGCAATTTGCTAGCAAACACTGATTTAACGATGTCAACGAATTGCTTTTATCGGAGCAACCACAGAGCCAGAAATTTTTCTGCATTTTATCACACCAGCGGCTGACTAAAATCAGGTTTTACCAAGAATTTTTTATTGAGATTGTACAAAATAAGAACATCAATTTGTCTTTTCGTTACAGCATTTAAGTTAAACTAATCAGTATCCTTTTAGTGAAAACAGCATTTTGGGGCAACCTTTAATATCAAAGCTGATTGAGATGAAAAAGATTTTGCTGATAGAAGATAACGATGATATCCGGATCAACACGAAAGAAATATTGGAGTTGTCCAACTACAAGGTGATTGTGGCTGCAGACGGCAAAATAGGCGTTGAGAAAGCCATCAGCGAAAAACCAGACCTGATCATTTGCGACATCATGATGCCGGTGTTGGATGGCTTTGGCGTGCTGCATTCTATCCATAACAATGAATCTATCAAGAACACTCCATTTATTTTTTTAACTGCCAAAACTGAGCGGAACGATTTCCGCAAAGGCATGGACCTGGGGGCGGATGATTATCTGACTAAACCTTTTACAGGCACTGAATTGCTGAATGCAGTGGACATTCGCCTGAAAAAAAGCGAATCAATGAAAATGGAGATCTCTTCGGGCCTTGAGCAGATGCAACGGCTAATGGAAGTGTCGGGCACAAAAAAGACACTGCAATCGCTGAGCGAAGACCGTCCGGTTAATAAGTATAAAAAGAAACAGATCATTTATTCAGAAGGCAATCATCCCAATAGGTTATACTACGTGCTGAAAGGTAAAGTGAAAGCATACAAAACCAATGATGACGGGAAAGAGCTGGTGACAAGCCTTTTCAGCCCCGGCGATTTTTTAGGATACATCGCATTGCTGGAAGGAACTACTTATAAAGACACGGCGAAAGCGCTGGAAGAAACCGAACTGGCGATCATACCCAGAGAAGAGTTCGACGAACTGGTCAATAAGAACCCGGAAGTGACAAAAAAAATGATGCAGTTGCTGGCTAAAAATATTTCTGAAAAAGAGAACCAACTGCTCAGCCTGGCTTATAACTCGCTCAGGAAAAAAGTGGCGGAAGCACTCATTGTGCTGCAGAAAAAATATAATGTAGACAATAAAAAAGAATTTGTCATTGACATGAACCGGGAGAGCCTGGCCAGCATTGCGGGCACTGCCAAGGAATCGCTGATCCGCACCCTCGGAGACTTTCAGAACGAAAAAATGATCGAGATAAAACCGAATGGAGCGATTTCAATTCTGAATCACATCAAGCTGGAGCTATTGCTTAATTAAAACTCTTCAGAGTTATTCCGAATAGTTTTCAGTCAGGCATACTAGCTATTTAAGATTTGCATTATGCGCGGCATATGCACAAATTCATATTCTTTTAGCCTCATCTTTATATCTGCACAACAAAAAGCGTCTCCGCGGCTCTCCGTATTTGCTCTGTGGTTCTCCGTTTACCTGAAATAAAATGCCTCACTACCCTGTGTAGTGAGGCGTTAAGCCATACCGTAGCTGGCTTATTTCACAGCGATATGTTTCGCTGTAGGTTTGTTTGCACCTTCTTTCCGGGGCAATGAGATTCTCAACACGCCATCTTCATATTTCGCATCAATCTTTTCTTTATTGATTTCATCAGGTAATGTGAAGCTGCGGCTGAAAGATGAATAGTTGTACTCTTTGCGCGTAAATTTATTATCTTTCTCTTCTTTGTTTTCTTCTTTTTCGCAACTGATGGTGAGCATATTGCCATCCACATCAATATGGAAATCATCTTTCTTCAATCCGGGCGCAGCGAGCGATACTTTGTATTCGTCTTTTTGCTCTGTGATATTCACACAAGGCACATTCATGGTGCGGTTCAATAACCCGCCATCAAACCATTCGTTCCATGGTTTGAAAAAATCGTCAAATACAGTTGGCATTTTTTCAGCCCTTCTTGTTAGTGCTTGGGTTGACATAAAACCTCCTTGTTTTTTATTTATTTAAAAAAATTGTTTCCGACATAAAAGTATTTATTAAAGCAACCGTAATCCAAATACAATGATCAGCAAAATCATTGAGCCTGATTATTCATGCTATGCCCTGTACTTTTTGCTCATTAGGTGTTTCAGTTAAACGATCCACGATTTTTGAGTTTATTTTCTGTATTGCTTTTTCCACCTGTTCTTTATGCATTTCCAATTTTCCTTTTACCTTATTCAGTTTTTCTATACTGCATTTACCATGAAAAACATCAGAAAGCTTCCTTATTTCTTTGTCCAGCTTTTCCCGCGTTTCAGTTCCTTTGGCGGGAGCATACAGAGTGCCAAGCACACTTCCAGCGGCGATGCCTGCAGCAGCCGCAACTAATATTTTCGATGAATTTTTCATTATACTCTTTTTTTATAGTTCCATAATTAATTGACAACACAAAGCTATTTATTGAGCAAAATGATGAAAATGACACGGGGCACTGCAATCAATGATGGTTATCATTGATAACAGACAAACATTCTCACATTCACTGAAGGGATATGAATGAGTGCAGCCAGTTCCAACTGTTGATGATACTTGTCATTGTTAATAAAAACGATTATCATTTTTGTACGATTCATGTCGCCCTAACTTCCCAAAAATTGCCTCATTGTTTTATAAAAGATTGAAAATAATGTTTTGTTAATTAAGTGTGATTGATGTGATACAGGTTTAAATTTTGGGAAAATAAAAAAGTCAAAAGGGGTGAAAAAAATATAAATAATAAACATATGAAAGTCTTTAAAACTATTATCGCAATGTCTGCAAGCATTATGTTGCTTTCCGGAATTGCCAGAAGCCAGGATAGCTGGCCTAAGTCATTTAAATCCTCAGACGGCAGCCTCATTAGTATTTATGAACCGCAGCCCGAATCTTTTCGGGGCAATGTGCTAAGGGAGAGGGCTGCCTTTTCGATTAACACAGGGACTGGGCAGGATCCCGTGTTTGGAACTTTCTGGATGGTTGCCAATGTGGAAACAGACAGGGATAGCCGCACAGTGCATATTGTTTCCGTCAAAGTGCCAAACCTGAAGCTTGCACACGATTCGGCTACTGCCTCGAACAACATCAGTTTCCTGAAAACCGAAATTGAATCTGGCATTCCCCAACTGAATATAGACCTGTCATTGGATGCCCTGCTTGCTTCGCTTGATATGAATACGGAAGAAAAAAGCTTGTCCAAAGGCCTGAACACAGCTCCTCCTAAGATTATATATCAATCACAACCCTCTCTGCTGGTGCTTATTGATGGGCAGCCCATTATTCAACATAACAACGACCTTGGGTTTGACGCAGTTGTCAATACTCCCTATACAATTATAAAATATAGTGATGGCCAGTTTTATCTTTATGGAGGCAAACATTGGTATATGGGCACATCCGCTGTTGGCCCTTTTACATACACACAATCTATTCCTTCAGGGCTTGCGAGCGTGCAGAAAACGATTGACGATGCTAACAATTCGAGCACCGAATACATAGATTCATCTGCTGCATCCGATGCTGTTATTTCCAACATCATCGTGAGCACCGAGCCTGCAGAACTGTTACAGTCTAATGGTGCTCCGGTGCTGACACCTATTCCCGGCACTGCATTGGATTATGTTTCGAATTCCAGCAACGATATTTTTTTGGATGAGGGAACGCATCAGTACTATATCTTGCTTTCAGGCCGCTGGTACAGATCTGCTAACTTACAGGGCACCTGGCAGTATGTCGCATCCGATGCTTTGCCAGCAGGATTTGCCAGGATACCCGAGGGCTCTCCAAAAGACAGGGTGCTTGCAAGTGTTGCCGGAACCAACGCAGCAAAAGAAGCCATGATGGACGCGCAGATACCGCAAACCGCAAAGGTTGACCGCAAAACGGCGACGACAGATGTGAACTATGATGGTTCACCACAGTTTGCCGATATACCCGGCACACACATGCAGTATGCGGTCAATTCGCCTATACCTGTTATTAGTTACAATGGCAATTATTTTTCAGTTGACAAAGGCGTGTGGTTTATATCTTCTGGCCCTACCGGCCCGTGGCATGTAAGCACTACCCGGCCAGGCGAAGTTGATCTGATCCCACCCGGCAGCCCCGTGTACAATCTGAAATTTGTGTACATATATGATGTAAATCCCGATTGGGTTTATATGGGCTATACTCCAGGTTATTTGAATACTTTCATTTACGGGCCTACGGTAGTTTACGGTACGGGTTTTTATTATGCTCCCTGGAGAGGTCATTTTTTTTATCCCCGCCCATGGACATGGGGATTCAATATGTGGTACAACCCATGGTGGGGCTGGACATTCGGATTTGATTATGGATGGGACTGGTTCAACTGGGACATGGGCTTTGGCTGGGGATTTTGGTTTGGAGGATGGTGGGGGCCGGTGATTTATCGCCCTCCTTACTTCGGGCACTATTTTGCTCCTCATGGTTTTTATGGCAGAAATAGCTTTGCAGCCGGCAATCGGATTTACCACAACAACAATAATATTTACCGCGGTCGCCAGGGTGTATCGCCAAGGGAAATACCACAGCGTGTAACCACTGACAGAATGGGCAACATATATCGTCAGGATGGCAATGGCAACTGGCAACAAAGAGATGGCAGGAACTGGGCCCCGGTTGATAACAGGCAGCAACAAACAATTCAGAATCTCAACAGGCAGCAACAGATGCGGGAAAGAGGAGCAGTGCGTTCACAGAATTTTCAAATGTCCCGAAGCAGTGGCGGCGGCTTTAGAAGCGGCGGCGGAAGGCATAGATAAAATGTGTAGTTACGGTGTGTTCATTTCAGGAGAATGGGGTGCTTTCAGGCACTTCATTCTTTCCTGCTATTGACTGCTAATGAAATAGGATGAGTGCTTAAAGAACGAATCTCATTTTAATGAGAGCTTAAAATACGACTGCATGAAATACGCTCTGGATTGCATACCTGTTATATCAAGAGACGTGATCAAAAGAGAAAATTCCCGTCGCGTATTCCTTTGTCACAGGTATAGTGAAGAAATTTTTTTTATCAGCTTCACTGCTTACAATACATTCTTGTTGCAATTCGATGGAAGATCTTCTTTGGGCTGTATTTTAAAAAATATGGGCGAGGTCTGCCAAAACAAGAATAAGGAAAACAGTGTAGAGTATTTTTTTGACATATTGGTCAGCAAAGAAATAATTCGATTGCTCTAACCTTTCTTCGGCTAACTATTGCTCGTTCATTAAGGCATAAGAAAAATAAAAAGGGGCGTAGATAAAAATCTAACCCCTTACCAAAACTCAAATCTATTACTTAAACTCACACAACGCCAGCTTATGCTTCATCATTTTTGAAACCCGACGGCAGTTGAAAAAAATCGATATCCACTACCATTCGCAGCAACTTCTTTTAATCAACAAAAACAATATTTTCTTTTTTTCTTTCATGCAATTCAGGCTTTTCATTGCCGTATCCGAAAATGACAGAAAGCAATATTTGTTCGCCAGGTGGAACTTTTAATGAAGGAAAGTGCTTCGTTTTTTCTATATATTTCCCTAAGCCAACCGGGCAACTTTCCAGCCCAAGCGATTTTGCAGCCAGCATCATATTCTGGGCGCACATGCCAATATCTAGTGATGCCCATTCATTGTCGCGGGGCGCCGTCAGAAAAACAACAACAGGCGCACCATGGAACACGGGGTCTTCCATGGCATGGAAGTTAGAGCCATGAGCCAGGTGCAGCAAATGGCTGGCGACATCTACGATCCCTTTCGCCCCAGACCTTACAAATCCTTTTACAGCAACCGCACTGATCTCCTTTGAAAATGATTTGATCATTTCCTTGTCAGTGAGCACATAAAATTTCCACGGTTGTTTGTTGATGGCAGACGGGGCAATGCGGCCGGCATCAATAATCTGCTCAATCATCTTCTTATCTACAGCCTTGTTTGTATATTTTCTTACAGAACGCCTGCAATAAATTGTGTTCATTGTTTCCGCACCAGGAAACGTTCTTTTAGTAATTGTAGTTTGCATAAAAAATAGCTAATGGGTGAATTTATACATGCGATACAAAAATTGGGAGAGCGGCTGTCTTCTCTGATTCTTTCTTGAAAAATGAAACCAGCATCCCTTTACCATAATGACCCATTACAATAAAATCATCCTGCTTGTCAATAATGTAATCAAAAAGCGATGCTTTTGTTGCCGGCTGCGGGATTATCCATTCTACGTTGTTGTTGTAATGATATTTGAGCCATTCAGTCAATCGCCGCACTTCATCCCGGCCCAGTTCCTCTTCATTTTTAAGGCAAAGTATTTTAACTATTCTCGATTTTAACTGAGGGAACAAATGGGAAAATTGCTTGATCGCGAACACGGATGATTTACTGCCATCGTAGCAGAAAATAATGTTGTCTATACCCTCAAAATTTTCAGGCGAAATGATCACCGGGCATTCAGCATCGTGCAGAATATTTTTTACAAACCCGGAAAGTGGGTTTTCCCGTATATCAGAGAACGAAGTAGCTGGATCCACGATCAGCACATCGGCAAATCTGCTTTCGGCAATGACTTCCTCCACAGGCAATCCCTGATCCAGATGGATATTTGCTTCCACTTTCTCTTCCTGTGTAAGCTCTCTGAAAAGATTGATATACTCATCTCTGATCAGTTCATTGATTTCATCATTGCGGGAGCTGATGATCCCGATTGATTCAACTTCAGTTCCCCGGGCAGATTGTTTGTAAATAATTTCCTCCTCCATCACTGGCTGTTCAACAAAGATACCTGTGAGTTTCGATTGCGTCAGCCGGGTCAGGAAGCATGCAAAGCCGATGGTTTTATGATTCATCTTCTGGCTGTCAATGGCGACCATTATTTTTTCCATAAATATTTTTCCTGTAAACCTATTCTGCGATGTGTTAATTAAAAATGACAGGAGTCAGCGTTTGATTTGATCCGTATCAAGTAAATAATAACGGCTATCACTGCTTTATGGCGCGAATCCGGGTCCAATATGCATTGACAGAATCCTTGTCTTAGCTTTGTATCTGTATAAAGAACGCCCGCTTATTTATAAAAAATTGCTTAACAGACATCATTGATCTGGCTGTTTGTCATCATGCGCTTTTTGAAAACAAAACCATTGTTTTATGATTGTATAAAAAATGGAAGCATTATTGATGTAATTATAATAGTGTATCAAACGAACCTTTATCGTAAACAAAAAAATTTTTTTTTATGATCACGATCGTTTTTGGTTTGCCCGGATCGGGCAAAAGCCATTTTGCTTCCTGGCTTGCCAATCTGGCCAATGCGGATTATATCAGCAGTGACCGGTTAAGAAAAGGAATTCACACTGCGGGGAATTATTCTGATCAGGAAAAAATGGCGGTGTACGATGAAATGCTGGAGCAGATGAAAGCCTCGCTGAAAGAAAACAGAAATCTGGTGATTGATGCAACGTTTTATAAAGAAGCAATCAGGAAAAAATTTGTGCAGGAAGCGGGTGGCGCTGACCACATTGTGTTCATTGAACTCATCGCTGATGAAACAACCATCAGTGAAAGATTGAAAAGAAAGCGTGCATTCAGCGATGCAGATTTTGAGGTGTACCAAAAAATAAAAGAACAGTTTGAACCGATGAAGCAACCTCACCTTGTATTGCATTCAACCAATGAAAATCTTCCGGACATGTTGAAAAAAGCAGTAAGCTATCTGCACATCAACGATGACTAATGAACAAATAAACAAGCTTCTCCTCAATGGAAAATTTCCGGAGAGCAAGTGCTTTCCCGAACTGGTGGAGACGCATATATCGTGGGTGATCATTTGCTCTCGGTTTGCTTATAAAATTAAAAAGCCCATTCATTATTCATTCCTCGATTTTTCAACCATCTCTCAGAGAAAATATTATTGTGAACGGGAAATTGTATTGAACCGGAGATTGACGGACGATATATACCTTGGCATACAGCCCGTAAAACAACAGCCAGGTTGCTTTCTTATCGGTGAAGGGGCAGGCGACATCATTGATTATGCTGTGTGCATGCAAAAGATGGAGCGGGGCAGGCAAATGGATTTGCTGTTAAAGAAAGGCGAAGTAACGGATAAGGATATGCACAAGCTCGCAGAAAGGATCGCCGGCTTTCATAAGGTGGCGGCCATCATACATGAAAAAGATGTGCTCGACATACAAAAAAAATTTGCTGACCTGAATGGAGAAATAAAGTACTTGCAAAATTCATTTGGCGATGACAGTGCTAATATCATCAGACAGGCAATGGCTATATCTGATCATTTCAATGAAAAAAACAAAAATCTGCTGGCTGAAAGATTGAAAGCCGGCTATTTCAGGGATTGCCATGGCGACCTGCACTCCAGGAATATTTTTTTGCTGCAAACCCCGCAGGCTTTTGATTGCATTGAGTTCAATGACGATTACCGGCAGATTGATGTGCTGAACGAAATTGCTTTTCTCTGCATGGACCTGGATGCACTTGGGAGAAAAGACTTGTCTTGTTTATTTCTTGATTGTTATGATCATTTATTCCCGACTCTGAAGACAGCAGCCGACAGAAAGCTTTTCATTTATTATAAAAGCTATCGCGCCAATATTCGCGCAAAAGTGAACAGTTTGCGGGCGAGAAGTGCTGGCAATGAAAAAGAAGAAAGCACTGCACTTGCCGAGGTTGAAAAATATCTCCGGTTGATGAACGAATATCTGCAAATGCTTTAAAGAGAATTTATCGCTGCACTTTATTTTAATGCTGAGCTGTCGGCTACTGCTTTTTTCCTATTCTTTTCCTGCTTGTGAAAATATCCCCTGAAAAAAATATTGTGCTGTAGCGCCCTGAGATCTTCATTCAGTTTCATGCTGCTGGAGTCCAGGTTCTTTGTAATGTTCTTCAGATCGCTTGCTACCTGCGGGTCGTTCAAGATAGTCCCTGCCGCATTATCCGTTTTGCTTAACGACTTGCCTGCACGGTTTAAGTTTTCTGCAAAATCGGATATGCTAGCTGAAGCCTCTTTCAATTGATCGATTGTTTTTTTAAATTCAGCGAACACAATGGTATCGTTCACTACTTCATTCGCCAATCCGCCCGGTTTGTTGAGCCCTGAAACGAAATCATTGATTTTTGTAACTGCCGTGCCACTGTTAGCTGAAGCTTTTTTGAAATTCGAAAGCGTCGCATGAAGATTATCGGCAATAGAACGATCATTGATCATTTCACCTGCGATCCCCTGACCCTCATTTATTTTTTTGGTAATCATCTTCAGGTTGCCCGTGATGTCGAGCAGGTTTTTGTTGTTCTCTTGCAGTGTAGCCAGCATGTCATCGGTGCTGATACCATTATCGCTTTTGATATAATCTCCATCTGCCACATAGCCGACAAGTGAGTTGCCTCCATAAATAACCACGATCCGGTTTCCGATCAGGCCATCAGACCCGATTTTTGCTTTGGCATTTTTCATGATGTGCGCCTGCGCCTCTTTATCAATATTCATAGTAATCTCTACCTGCGTGCCTTTGAGAAAAATTATTTTTTTCACAATCCCGATTTTTACGCCTGAGAGCCACACGTTGTTGCCCGGTTGCAATCCGCTCACATCATCAAAAATGGATTTCACAGTAACGCCCCGCACAAAAGTTTTGCGCTGTGTGCCGACTGTGAAAATACCGGTGATCAAAATCAACAGCCCGATAAAAATAAAGATCCCGACAATAGCCGCTCTTGTGATATGTATAGGTTTCATTTTATTTTATAAAATTATAATTGTAAAATGCTTTGATGCCCGGCTCCTGCGATTCAAACACATCATCAAAAGATCCTTCTTTGGCAATTTTCCCATCCACTAAAATTGCCACGCGATTGCCGGTCATTTTTGCGCAGGTAAGATCGTGTGTGATGATGATAGAACTGGTGTTATATTGTTGCTGTACTTTATTGATGAGGTGGTTGATGTCCACACAGGTAATCGGGTCTATGCCGCCGGTCGGTTCATCATATAGCATGATCTCTGGCTTAAGTATCAGTGTTCGCGCAATGCCGATTCTTTTTTTCTGTCCGCCGGAAAGTTCCGAAGGCATCTGATTGATGGTCTGCGACAGGCCCACATCGTGCAGCACTTGTTCCACTGCGTCGTTCACCTGCTTCCTGTTAAGCTTTCTCTGGTTGCGCACCAGCGGAAATTCGAGATTCTCTCTCACGCTCATTCCGTCATACAAAGCGCTGCTCTGAAAAGAGAAGCCGATGCGCAGCCGCAGTTCCTGCAATTCCCTTAAGCTCAGCAAATCTACCCGCTCGCCAAGCACCGTTACATTTCCTTCATCGGGTTTCAAGAGCCCTGCTATGATTTTTATCAGCACTGATTTGCCACTTCCTGAACGCCCAAGCACTACCACGTTTTCTCCTTTATACAACTCGAGGTTCACGCCATTAAGCACTTTATTTTCCCCGAAAGACTTATAAAGGCTTTTTATAGAAATCACAGATTCTTTCGCTTCGTTATGTAAAATGGCTTCGGGCATCATTCGGGATTTATCTTCATCGCATGGCATTTACAACCTGCACAATGATTATTTCTTCAATAAAAATCAGGAACATGGAAATCACAACGGATGAGTTGGCAGCTTTGCCAACACCGACCGTTCCCTGAGTGGTTTTATAACCGAGAAAACAACCTGTGATGCCAATGGTAAAACCATACACAAGTGATTTGAAAAGCGAAGCAAAAATGTCGAGAAAGGTAATCCTGGCAAATGCATCATGGATATAAGATGTGAAGCTGGTCAGTTCATTCTGATTGATGTTGAGGTAAGACCCCATCAGCCCCACGAACGATGCATACATCATCAGTATGGGCAATGTCAACGTGACTGCCAGCACGCGGGTAACTACCAAAAAATTAAATGGGTTCGTGCCAGACACTTCCATCGCATCAATCTGTTCGGTCACGTTCATGGATCCAAGCTCAGCGCCGATATTTGAGCCGATTTTTCCTGCAGCGATGAGTGCCGTGATCAATGGCGCCAGTGCACGGATCAGTGCCAGCGAAACCAATGAAGGAAGCCACGAGGTAGCGCCAAAGTCGGCCAATGATGGCCTTGATTGTTTGGTGAAAACAATACCTGTGATAAACCCTGTCAATGAAATAATCCCCAGCGAACGATACCCCATATTGAAACACTGCCTGATGAATTCTTTAAACTCATAAGGAGGAGTGAAAGCTTCGCGGGAAAAGCGCAGGATGAATTTATATATGTCATACAATCCGGTGAAGAATGTACTTATTCTCTCCGTGATTGATTTTTGGGGCGCTTTTGCCTGAATGGTATTTTGATTGTTCTGCATTGCTGAAAAGTAACAATGTAACTTATCAGCTTTGCCTTCTTGATTGCATGACGCCCGTTAATTTAAGATATGATTGTAATTAGCTGCCTCGAAGAACGGCAAAATAGCAATGAAAAAATTGCACCTGCCATGCGAATAGCCAAGAAGGAATCTTAAATATCCTGCTAATGCAAATCATCAGTAAACAGCGATCAGGGTATGCCGGCTTTTGGCAGGGTTTTTTATTTTAGGCACATGCAACCTGAGAATGCCAGCCACATATTCAGCACTGATGAATTCAGTATCTGCATGCTTTGGCAAAATAATCTGCCGGTCAAAGCAGTCGTACTTGCGTTCATGCAAAGCAAAGGGTTCTCCTTTATGATGCGCTGGTTCTTTTTGCAGAAGGCTTACTGAAACGATATTGCCATATGCATGGATAAAAAAATCCTCTCTTCTGACGCCCGGTAAAACAATTTCTATCTTAAACGCATCTGCCATTTCTATGAGTTTCACAGGGGGCAGAATGGCCTCGCCCTTAGTCAGATGCTTTAATTCATCCGCAATCTCTGCATCATTGTGTAGAGGTACATATATTCCCGGATAAACGAGACAATCGCTTTTATATGATGTATTATTTCCCATATGGCGCATTTGTATTTTTAATTCGTTTACTAAATTACAATTCCTGATTCGGGGTTTTGGTAATCTCAGAAATCCTTTGTGATGATCGTGGTCATTGCCAGCCTGTCTGAAAAGTGTTGTAATTTTCTTCTTCTTTCAGTGAAAACAAAATGTATGCCTGAGGTTCGGTTTTAACAAATCTTGCCACGATGTGGAAAAACAACAGGTGATGAATATCAGAACCTGAACTGATTTGGTTCATGAATTTCGCTTTTTTATTATTTATATTCAGCGAACGAGGATATTTGGCGATAAATGCAAAGAGATATTATAGAAAATCTTTCGCTGTTTGTTTATTTTACAATGTAAGAAGTTAAAATATGGCTATAAATAAATCAAGAGAAAAAACCGAAGATACTGTTCGACCTGCCAGCCTGTCTCAGAAAAGCATCAGCAAATTGCTATTATCTGAAAAGCGATTAACCAAGGCAAATGCTGCCATGATGTTAAGAATTGAAAGGCTCAAAGCAGAAAATAAAAAATTAAAGATATCCCACAATGAGCTAAAAATTAACTGCAGGAACCTTAAAATAAAGGACGCAGCCATCAGCAAGCTCAGAGCAGATACAAACTTGTTGATTACAGAATTTCACCAGGCGAGGAATGAACTTTCAAAATCACAGGAACTGATCAATTCTGTCTTTCATACCGCAGATATTGGTATTGCTGTAATTGCCGAAAATGGCAGGTTTATAAAAACAAATGCTGGCTACGATAAAATATTTGGCTACAAAGAGGGCGAACTTATAAGGAAGCGTTTTACAGTGGTAGTACCGCCAAAACTCAGAAAAGAGTCTTTGGTAAAATTAAAAGCATTTTTTTCCGGCAACAATGAAAATGAAGAGAGCCAGGCAATTAAAAAGAGAGGGGAATTATTTTATATTTTCAGAACATCTGGCTTATTCAAAAGCCAGGATGGCAGCAAGTACTTAGTGACAACAGTCAGGGATATTTCAGAAACAAAAAAATATCAGGCACTTCTACATAATACGGAAAAGATTGCCCAGTTTGCCGGATGGGAAATGGATGTTGTTGCAGATAAAATGGTACGGACCGACGAATTGTACAATATCATTGAACTGAGCAGGGCACATGTAGAAGAGCTTTGGCGGCAAAAAAAATTGGAAGAAATTTATGTGCCTGAATCCCGGCCTTTGCTTAGGAAATCAATGAATGATGCCATTCATAAGGGCAAGCCCTTCGATGTGGAATTGTGCTTGACTACGGGCACCCAAAAGAAAAAATGGGTACGGCTCATCTGCAGGCCGGAACGTATTCATTCGAAAACGATAAAGCTTGTTGGTACCCTTCATGACATCACCTTTCAGAAAGAAACCGAAGCAGAACTTGAGCGGATGTCATTGGTGGCAAGCAAAACTAATAACGCCGTTTTCATAACAGATGAATTTGGCAAAACAGTTTGGATGAATGGAAGTGTTGAAAAAATGACCGGTTATTGCAGGGAAGAATTAATTGGAAAAACACCCGGCTCCATGCTGCAGGGATCGGATACAGACAGGGCTGCTATCAGCCGGATGAGCAAAAACCTGAAAAAACATCTGCCTGTTTCAGAGGTGTTAAAAAACTACAGAAAAGATGGATCGGCTTTCTGGATCAATATGGATATTGCCCCGGTTTTCAAAAATAACCATCTGGTTAATTTTATTGGGATTGGCGTGGATGTGACCGAACTGGTGAAAGCAAGAGAGTCTGAAAAACAAAAGGATTTGCTGGAGCAGCAACAAAAATTATTCAATGCGATTGCAAGAAATTTCCCGGATGGCATCATTGGTGTGCTCGATGAAAAATTCCATTATGTTTTTGTTGGTGGCGCCGAGATAAAAAAATTAGGCTTAGCCGAACACAATTTTATTGGTAATAATATATTCGACCATCTTTCAAAGAAAAGCAATGAGTATGCATTGCCATTTCTGACAAAAGCCACCACAGGGAAAACTGTAAGTTTTGAAGCCGAGATGCATGATAAAATATATTCAGTCAGCGCGGTGCCTTTGTTCAAAGAAGATGATGGTGCTGTAAAGCAGATATTGATTGTACTGTATAATATCACCGAACGTAAAAAGGCCGAAAAAGAAGTGTGGGAGGCGCTCACAAAACAGCAGGAACTAAATGAGATGAAATCAAAATTTGTAACCATTGCTTCTCATGAATTCAGGACTCCATTGAGCGCCATCCTTTCCTCTACTTACCTGATTTCAAAATACAGCGAAGCACATGAACATGAAAAAGCGCAAAGGCATATCGAGCGCATAGAAACTTCCGTGAGGGCACTTACTGACATACTCAACGATTTTCTTTCACTGGGCAAAATTGAAGATGGAAAATTGAAAAATAACATCAGCGATTTTAATGTGGAGGAATTTTGCAAAATGGTTGTTGATGAGATGATCCCGACAATAAAGAAAGGCCAAACGATCTTTTATGCCCACAAAGGACAAACCAATATTTTTTGTTTGGATAAACAGCACCTGAAAAATGTGCTTACCAACCTGCTTTCCAATGCTTGCAAGTATTCGGCGGAAGGCAAAAATATATGGCTTACATCCGCTAAAAAAAACGGACAGATGCAATTCACGGTGAAAGATGAAGGCATCGGCATTCCGGAAGAAGATCAGCCCAACCTTTTTCAAACTTTTTTCAGAGCCAACAACGCTGGCAATATCCAGGGTACCGGTATGGGGCTTCATATTGTCAAAAGATTTCTCGACATTATGGGAGGCAATGTGCACGTCAAAAGCAAACTGAACGAAGGTGCTGAATTTGTGATCCAATTTCCCGTCCAAAGACAATTAAACTGATAAGCTTAATTCATTTACACAGGTTGTTCTCCATGAATAACCTGAATAATCATTTTGAATGACCGTTGTCATTACCAACGACTTTCAGGCATCTTACTTTTACTGTGAAAGAATGTTATGATATTTTAAGTTGACAGACAAATTTCCGGAGGAAATATAAAATGAAAACAATACTCGTAGTTGAAGACAATGATATGATGAGGGAGAACACTTCTGAGATATTGCAGCTTTCAAACTATGCCGTGGTTTCGGCCACCAACGGGAGGCAGGGCCTGGAACTGGCATTGGATGAACATCCTGATCTTATTATCTGCGATATTATGATGCCTGAAATGGATGGGCTGGAACTACTCAGAAAAGTGAGGAGAACAGATAGCATTAAGAAAACGCCCTTTGTGTTGGTTTCTGCGCGTGCAGAAAAATCGGATATAATAGAAGGTTTTGATCATGGAGCAAATGAATACCTGACCAAGCCATTCGAAGGAGATGAGTTGCTGCGTGTGGTTGGCAAATACATGCACAACAGCGCTCATCCTGCATGAAAATGTTCTTGAATTTAAATATACCCTGACTCTTAAGAATTTTTTCACACAAAGAGACAAAGATGGATTTTCAGAGAATTCCTTGTTATTGTTGTTTCCTTTGCGCCTTTTGTGTGAAACATTTCCGCTTTTGAGAAAAGTAATTTATTTGTTAAAATTCTAAAATTGAGATTATGGAAATCAATAATTTTTGCCAGAGCTGCAGCATGCCGCTTGATAAGCCAGAATTGTTAGGCACAGAAAAAGATGGGTCAAAAAGCAAAGAATACTGCACTTATTGCTACCAGAATGGGGAATTCGTGAACCCTGCAATGACACTGAGTGAGATGAAAACGCTGGTAAAAGAAAAAATGACTGAGATGAAAATTGACAATGCCATCATCAATATGGCGGTGAGCACACTTCCCAATCTCAAGAGATGGAAGAACGTTCCAGTTGCATTGTGATTCTGAACCAGCATGCAGAAAGAAAGGCTTGATTTTAAAACAGAAAAGGCTTCCGCACCACTTGTATATTTGCTGCGGAAGTCGCGAAAGCTTTTTTAAACCGAATCGAGAGGTTATTGTTTTTTGCCGTTGAAGTCCCAGTCATACGTCGTCTTGTTTGCGCTTACAAACACGTAATCGATAACCAAATTGGAACCGGAAAGGAATCCGCTGCCTGTTACCGTATAAGTTGTGCCTGAAATTGCAATTGACTGTGATGCGATAGTAACCGAAGATCCACTCACATTCCCATTAATAGTATAAGTCGAACCCAACCCCGTCTTGGTATTCATAACAATAATCGAAGGGTTACCCGGATTCGGAGGAATGCTGATTGTATCTGCTTCGGTAAAAGTCTGATAGGTAAGTGACCCTATATAAGTACCATAAAAGGAAACAGTGGCAATACCAGAACTCGATTTGCTGCATGAAGCTGCGAATGCGATGAGTGCAATGGCAGTGATGATCAGGCTAATCTTTACCGCAGATAATTTTTTCATTTTGAGTTTCCATGTTCGCGTTTTTTATTCTAACTGGAAATTTCTGTATCAAAAATAAAAATGAGGCACACTTTGTCCAATGACATGAACTGGCACACTGATGACAGATGTCATTGCTAATGCACAGGAGTCGCCTTATGGTATTTCGCGTGTAGATAAGGATATCTATCTCGTCTCATACAATTTCAAAAATTGTTAATTGAATATGGCACTTATATGGTGACCAAAATCATCATCCCTACTAATGAGCATCCTTTTGACGGGTATCACAAGGGGTTAATATTGCAGAAAGCTTTTATATTCTCAAAAACGACAATGCTTATGCCATCCATTCAGAAAACAAATGCAATGGTCATGAAATATGACCCCATCTGGCAGAAATTTTCGGAAACTAAAATTCCCGAAAAATCAGTTCAGGTTCAGGAATCAAGTAAGTCAGTTTCTGAACACTTGCTTCGGCTTAATAAAGTAGCAAAGGGGCATCCTTTCTGTGTTATGTACCATACAAAGGAGCATGACCCGCTTTGAGAAAACAAACGTCATCAGTGCTTCTTTTCAAAAGAGCCTTTGTAAATTTGATTTTGCCTGCAAAACAAAAAAAAATCAGGTCAGGAAAAATTCAAGAGGTTTTCTTGTAGTGCTTTTTATTGCTGTTTCTAATTTCCTGTTTTCAAGTGTTTTTTCTCAAACTCCATTTTACGCGCATTACAATAGCGACAGCATAAGCAAAATTCATTTGAGCGATAGCGTACTAAAAAAAAGATTTGGCAGAGGCGCATGGAACCTGATGGTCAGTGAAGCAACTCCTTTGCTGTTTGACCGCTATATTCACAATGAGGATTATGCAAGAATCTCTTTCCAAACGGTGGCTAGCAATTTCAAGCTAAGCAGTTGGACATTTGACAATGATCCTTTTGTCACCAATCAGTTTGGGCATCCGTTTCACGGAAGCCTTTTTTTTAATTCATTACGAACGAACGGATATAGTTTCTGGCAATCCCTGCCAGCCACTTTCGTCGGTAGTTATTTATGGGAAACGGTTGCAGAGAACCAGCCGCCCGCGCCCAATGATTTTATCAACACCGGCTTTGGTGGTTTTGTGCTGGGTGAAATAACCTATCGGCTAGCCAACAAGATTATCAACAACCGCACAACAGGTATCAGAAGACAAATAAGTGAGATTGCAGCTTTATTGATTAACCCTGTCAACGGATTGAACCGGATCATTGATGGCAAATGGGGGAGAATGTCGGGCAACACTATGGAACGTGATTCCTCCAGGATATATGCTGAGTTTGATGTGGGAGCAAGAAAATTTAAGATCAATAACACCGATTTAAACCTTGGCGCATACGGGCACATGAAATTATTATATGGTACGCCTTATGAAAATTACAAAACGCCTTTCAGTTATATTTATATCAACACAGAGTTTGGGAGCAATGACAGTTCCATAGCCAATATCGTTAGTGTGTACGGATCGCTGACAGGTTGGTTGTTGCAGTCATCTGAGAAAGCTCGTCACCTGCTTCTGCTGACTGCCAATTACGATTTTATACTGAACCGGGCATTTTTCTACAGCTCTCAGAACATGAAGCTTAACCTGTTTTCAGAATTCAATCTTACAAATAAAGTCAAAATCAACACATCGGTTGCGGGGGGCATTATTGTGCTGGCTGCAGTGCCTGACGTTTATATAACTCCTGATGGCAGGAACTACGATTATTGTTCTGGTGCTGCATTTAGCGGCAATTTTGGCATTAGCTTAGCAGATCATTTTTTTTACACAATTAATTATAAGGGCGCCTGGCTAAAGACGATCAATGGAAATGAATCACACTATCTTTTGCATACTGTTACAAGTGAATTGAGATACATGATACTAAATGGCCTTTCAATCTGCGCTGAACCCGGATATTTTACTCTGCTTGGAAGATATAAAAATTTCCCTGAAGTAAATAAAACATATCCTTATTTGAGGGCCTCTGTCAGGTACAGCATCAATATTCAATAGTACTGCCGGTTGCTTTATTTATTGAATGTTAACCCAAATATTATTTTCTATTAAAAATTCCTGACTTTTGATCATCAACACTTGATGGGTTACTAAGAAAAAAAGCAAAGCACTTTCTTATGCTATATTTTGAACTGACATTGCAGTTGCTTTTTAATTTATATATTTATCCCATCGATCGAAAATTTAATAGAGTGAACAAAAAAGCTGTAACACTTTCTAATTGCTTTAAGAAAGAGATGAAAATAAGTTTCCTTTTACTGACAATATTTTCATTCTGCTGCGCATGCAGGCATGAGCGTGAAAAAATGTTCAGCGAAATCCCGCCTGAACAATCGCACGTTGATTTCAGGAATGAGGTAAAAGAAAATGAAGACTACAATATTCTTACCTACGAGTATCTGTATAATGGAGGCGGCGTAGCAATTGGCGATGTGAATGGAGACGGATTGCCCGACATATACTTATCCGGAAACATGGTGCCTGACAAACTGTATCTCAACAAAGGTAATTTTCAATTCGAAGATGTTACTGATAAAGCAGGTGTTGCAGGGCGCTCCAAATGGAAAACAGGCGCCGTGATGGCTGATGTAAATGGCGACGGGCTGCTGGATATATATGTCTGCTATTCCGGGCCTGGTACCAATGATGAAAGGAGAAATGAATTGTACATCAATCAAGGATTAAAAGATGGTGTTCCGGTTTTTAAAGAATCAGCAAAGGAATATGGATTGGATGCCCCCGGCACATATACAACCACGGTTGTTTTTTTTGACATGGATAATGATGGCGATCTGGATATGTTCATGGTGAATCATGCCGATATGTTTTTCAATCCCTATTTTAAAACAGACAAACTGCGCTCAACAAGGAATCCCAAATTTGGCAACCGGCTGTACCGCAATGATAACGGGCATTTCACGGATATAAGTGAACAGGCACATATTGACGGCAGCGGGCTGAATTTTGGATTAAGCGTGTCTGTTAGCGACGTTAATAATGACGGGTGGGCTGATATTTATGTAACGAACGATTACGATGAAAGAGATTTTCTTTACCTGAATAATCATGATGGCACT
>Ga0302320_10003610_pt1 | contig 35779 bp, 30 predicted proteins | sample Bog_T0_3_FD_202130 | JGI IMG/M metagenome (GOLD analysis project Ga0302320, IMG submission 202130) | Peat permafrost microbial communities from Stordalen Mire near Abisko, Sweden - Bog_T0_3 | ecosystem: Environmental > Terrestrial > Soil > Wetlands > Peat | place: Sweden: Abisko, Stordalen Mire...
TCCAACCGGTCGCCACGATCACTGAGCCGACTTGAAAAGTCTTGCGCTCGACTCCCTGGGCAAGGTCGATGGCGCCGTACTTGCAAACGTCCGCGCAGGCATGGCAGCCGGTCGCACATGCGGCGCGATCCAGCACATACGTTGCGGGAAAAGCGGCTAACCGGCGCGCATGGACTGCCTTCGTCTTTGTCAATCCGAATTCCAGCGGATCGGCAATTTCCGAATGGCAGACGTCAACGCAGTCGCCGCACAATGTGCAAGCCGAGGTCACGTATCGCGGTGCAATCCTGACCGCCGCTTCGTAATGCCCTTGCGAGCCTTCCAGCTTTTCCAACTCCGCCTGGGTTAGAACGGTAATCCGAGGATTGTTTCGCAGACGCTTGAAGTTGATTTCCAGCCCGCATGAGGGCGGGCAGAGCTTGGGAAAATAGTTATGGAATCCGGCCACCCGGCCGCCTAAGTAAGGCGATTTCTCAATCAGGATGACATCGAGTCCCGTCTCCGCTGCATCGAGCGCGGCAGTCAGTCCCGCTATGCCGCCGCCAATCACCAGGAGGGCTTTGCTGTTTCCGTTCGCGCTTTCCGTAATCATAGACATGATGGTTTAGGCCGGCGATGCTTCATTGGCGCTGACTGGCCCAGTCGCGCTTTGTTGTTGGGCTGCGGACTTGCTCATCCGCATCGCTTTTCGTTGGAATAGGCTGAAGGCAAGCCACTCCACCGCCAGTTCGAGTAGTTCTTCGTCGTCGGTGCGGAGCGCATCGATTCGCGCTTCGTCGAGATCGAACAAGCTGAGGAAGCGGGTCTCAAAAACAAAACGCCGGAAGCGGTCAAGGTCGTAGAGCGCCATGTAATACATTGCGCATTGGTCTGTCGTCAGCGCTTCCTTGTGCTCTGCTGCCGCCGCCAGCAAACGGCGGAACGGCGACTGCATCACGTCGTAGGGCTCGACTCGCTGACTGTCAATGAACTCGCTCACCGAGCATTCGCAGCCTTTGCCGTGACCGTGGCACAGGTCTTCCTTCACCACAAAGTAGAACCGCTCCGCAGCGCCATCTGAAGTTGATCTCTCGGCCATTCCCAGCGGATACATGCGGCATGCCCAGGGACGGTTGGAGTAGATCCCGCAACCTTTTTCGCTCACAAACTGGCACTTCTTGTCGCCTTCATTCATCTTGAGAAACACCACGGGAACCCGCTTTTCGGCGGAGTACGCAATCGAGGTGTATTTCTCCATGAACTCGGTGGAACTCATTTTCAGAGCTGTCTTCATACGCAGAACGTCATAGGGCGTTAGCAGGATGGAAACGTCCTGACAGCAGTGGCCGAAGCAGTCAATGGTTGGATCGCAATGGAAGGTAAACCGGTCGTCAGGGCCCAACCGAGGCGTGTTTTCGATTACTTCTGGTACCAGGGATTCAGCCTCAGCCATAGCAGGGCCTCCTAAAGGATTTATTCACTTTCTAGAATGCTGCTGCGCAACGCATTCTTGGAATACACCGGCAGCGGACCGTGTTCGCCACTTGTCGGATCGAAGCGGTAACGGTAGGAAGCGGTAACGTTGTATTGCTCCCGCATCCAATCCCAGCCACGTACAAAGTACGGACACTCGTCATTGAAGCAAACGTACTGGTAGTCGCCGGTCCATGAGTTCATTTCCGGGTTTTCCCACTTCACCAGCGGTTTGTCGCAGTGGGGGCAACGGGTTTCGGTCAACTTATCCAAGGGACCTCTTTGAAACCGTAATGGATCGCGATCACCGGCGAGTCGCGCTCGCTGGAGGGCTAAGAACGGGCGGAACCTGCAACGCAGGCTCCGCCCTTGAAACTAAACGGCAGCAGTCTTTGCTTTGTCTTCGAATACACGGATAATGGGCCGCGTAAAGACTTCCCACTTTCCGCTCTTCGGATCGCAACGGCAGTTGGCGAATACATGCCACTTCTCGTCGTCCAGCTTCGGTGTGTCGGCCCTGAAGTAGTAGCCTGGCCAACGCGTTTCTTCACGGAACAGCACCGTGTGAACGTGGGCTTCGGCTTGCCACATACGGTGGATGTTTTCCCAGCACCGCATCAGTTCGTTCGCATCCGCCGCCGCAAGTTTCTCTGAATCTTCCTTCAGGAAATCAAGCAGTTCCAACGCCCGCTCAAGAGAGGGCTTGTTGGTGGAGAACTGCGCCGAAACGCCGCCTGCGTACTCGTCCATGATCTTCTGCAGACGCAGCATGAACATGCGAGGCTTGATGTAGTTGGGGTTGACTTCCGGGTCCGAAGTACCCTTCTGGAATTGCTCGAAAGTCTCCAGAGGCTTCAGCATTTCGCTGATCTGCGCGTCTACCACAGCCTGATCCAACTTTGGCGCGTTGTTATTTTCAACAACGAACTTAATCGCGGACTTGGCGGCGATGCGGCCTTCAGCATGGGAGCCGGATGAGAACTTATGGCTCGAAGCTCCAGAAGCGTCTCCCGCGCAGAACAAGCCCTTCACGGTCGACATTTGCGAGTAGCCCCAGAAATACTGAGACTTGGTCTCGGCAGTCTGAAGATCTTCAGGACCGCTGACCCATGCGCCGGAAGCGCCGGAGTGCGAACCGATAAACAGCGGCTCGGAGGGAGCGATTTCAGAAGACTTCTGTTCGGGCTGCACGTTGGTTCCAGCCCACAGCAGAGCCTGCGAAATCGTCATATCGAGGAAGTCTTCCCAGGCTTCCGATTCCAGTTCCTTCAGTTTTTTCGCGTAGGCTTTCGGGTCGCCCTTGAACTGCTCGGAGATGGCCGCCATGGCCTCCTCTGTGCGCATGTTCAGCGGTCCTTTGCCCTCTTGAATATCGAGCATTCCGAGGTAGTTGCGCAGGTTGGCTGGAACGGGCTTTACCCGTGCGTACGGTCCCCACTTCTGCAACTCGTCCTTGCGCTCGATCATGTAGTTACCGCCCATGGCATTGGTCGCGCGTGCCTTGAACAGCAGGAACCATGCGCCCACTGGACCGTAAGCGTCCTTGAAGCGAACCGGGATGAAGCGTACTTCCTGACAGGTCATTTCAGCGCCGGCCTTCAGCGTGAAATACGCCGATGAGCCGGTGTTGAACGGCGGATACCAGGCGCGGCCAAAGCCCTCGCCCGAGCTCCGCGGCTTGAACACGTGTACGGCTCCGCCCATGGCCACCAGCGTGGCTTTGGACTTGAAGACGAACACTTTGTTCTCGCGCACCGAGAAGCCGATTGCACCCGCGCAGCGCTCGCCATCCATCAACGGACCGACGATGAAAACGCGCTCGTAAATCTCTCCAACGCCGCTCTTCAACAGTGCGTTCTTGGCGGCTTCCGCCACGATTACCTTGTAGGATTCGCCATTGATCATGAGCTGCCAGCGGCCCTCATGAACGTATGCGCCCTTCTCGTCTTTCCAGATCGGCAGGCCCCATTTTTCGAACAGGTGTACGCTCGAATCAACGTGACGGGCAATGTCTGCCACCAAGTCTTCGCGTGTCACGCCCATCAGATCGTTGCGAACATAGTCCACATAGTTCTGGATGGTGTTGGCGCCGTCCTTGAGGCCGACATACTGGTTAATGGCCGAGAGGCCCTGTGATACGGCGCCGGAACGGTCTATCGCGGCCTTATCGACCAGCGTAACCTTGAGTCCGTTTGCCTTGGCCCAATGAGCTGCTTCAACGGCTGCACCGCAAGCGGCCATGCCGCCGCCCACGATAAGTAGATCGGTTTCGACGATAACTGTTTCGAACTTAGGCATTGGCGTCTCCCTTCAGCGTGAAGACCGCAGGCAATCCCAGGGCCTCCGGCTCGGTACTTAGCGCGGTGCTGTTGAGATCGAGGTGAGTCTTAAACCCGCCGGCTGGCTCTGCAACGCCTTCCTGCGTGGTGCGGATGGGGAACTTAAAGCGCTTTAGGTTTCCATTCCGGAACTTCACGGTCCACATGATGGAATCGGTCGAACGCAAGGGCGTCGCGGAAGCGCCGAGGGGAACGAAGTCCGCATAGCCGCGAACTTCCACAGCCTGCGTCGGGCAGATCTTGACGCAGTTGTAGCATTCCCAGCACAGCGAAGGATCACGGTTAAATGCCTTCATTTTCTCTTTGTCGAGAGCCATAAGATCATTGGGGCAAATGTACTGACAAGCAGTTTTGTCGAGTGCTTTACACCCATCGCATTTATCAGGAAGTACATAACTTGGCACTTGTCACCTCCAGGCCATCTATGATCGATGAAGCCTTTATAAGACCGGCCGAATAACATTGAGCCTCGTGTTTCTTAACGTCCGTGTTACCCCGAGGCATGAAGTGTGCCCACTGCCGGCAGCCGACAGCAACTAAAGGAGAAGAGAGGGCTGCCGCCATTGTGGATGTTTGCAATTGCGTTAAGGAGGGGAGCGGACTGGATCGCCATCTCCCTGCGTCGGAAGCGTCAATTTATACCATCCCCTCATTCCTGACTCGGAATGAACGCCGCGGAGGCAAACTCCGCGCCGGGCGAACTTCGGAAATTGCCCACACATAACGGACATCCAAGTCTCCGGTGGTTAGGTTGACCGACACATCATTTACCGATTTCTCTATCATGTCCGTGCGCTAGATCACGTCGTAATGTGTTACTCGTGTCACTTTTTTGTGCGCTCTGAAATGGGGCGTGTGACAGGCGGGAATTCGGTGGTAATCTTGTGCGCATTCCGAAGCGCTGGAGTAAGAAAGCATGGACACGCTAGCATGGTTCCCTTCGCTCGCTGCTTTTGTTATCTGTTTTTTTTGCTCCATGGTCGGCATCTCGGGCGCATTCCTACTGCTTCCTCTCCAGATCAGTCTTCTAGGTCTCAACAGCCCCGCCATGAGCGCTACCAGCTTACTGTTTAACTTGATTGCGATTCCTGCTGGCGTTTACCGCTTCTGGCGTGAAAAGCGCATTCTGTGGCCATTGGCATTGATCGTGGTCGCCGGCACGACTCCCGGAGTTATCGCTGGCGGGTTCATCCGCCTTTCCGTGTTGGCCGACGCCGAACGATTCAAGGCGTTCGCGGGTTGCGTGTTACTGTGGGTCGGCTTTCGCATGGTGCAAGACATCGTCAAGTCGCGCAACAAAGTCGATGTGTCCATCGCACATGGGGAATCGTCCGTCCGTGTCCTGACGCTTACCGCTCGCGACTTAATCTTCGAGTTCCGCCAACAGCGATACCGCTGCAGTCCGCGCAGCATTTTCATACTGAGTCTGGCTGTCGGCTTGATTGGCGGAATTTATGGCATCGGCGGAGGTGCGATCATCGCTCCCTTCCTGGTCGCCATCTTTGGACTGCCCGTCTACACCATTGCCGGGGCGACACTGCTGAGCACCTTCGCCACATCCGTGGTTGGAGTAGGTTTCTACCAGTCCGTCGCGCCCTTCTACCAGGTGCATGGAATGCTGGTAGCCCCGGACTGGGCTCTGGGTATCCGCTTTGGTTTGGGCGGGATCGGCGGCATGTACCTTGGCGCACGGGCCCAGCGTTTCGTGCCAGCGCGTTATCTGAAAATCATGCTGGCTACGATTTTGTTTGGCTTGAGCTCTGCTTATATCTGGGGTTATCTGCGGACGCGGCCCCAACTGCGGTATGCGGCTCTACTGTTAGCGATGGCTGCACTTGCACACTTGTGGGTCAGACGCAAGCGCACCCAGCGGGAAGACAAGCGCGCCACGCAAGAAGAGCCTCGCGCCGCAGCCGCAGGCAAGTTAGAGTAACAGACCATTCCCAAGGGTAAGGTTGATGATCCTGTGCCAACTCTAGAAACAGGTGACGTTGCCGTCTACTTATCGCGCTCCGATGGCGGCGACATGAGGCTGTTTCTCCATCGAGTTTTCAGTTCCCGGAATGAACAAGACGTTGGCGATTGTGCTTACCTCCCGTATAAACTCCGGCCATGTTTCAAGCTTCTGGCGGGTGCATGGACGATAGATAAAAACCCAATCGGGGCTCGATTCAATGCAGAATTTTTTTGCAAATCCTTCCAGCCCCTGAAGCTTGCCAGGCGTGAGAAAGTCACTCGCATTGTCTTCTGCCGCGCACTGCAGTAAACAGCGTTTGCCGAACCCACATTCCGTCTCGCAGTTCGCGTCCCGCCCGGCGATTCGAGCCTGCAGACCTTGCAACAGCTCTATTCCGCCAATCCGGAAGCGTGGGAGACGTCCCATGGGAGACCGGAAGGCAGCGATGGTAACCGCGTTCACCGACTGGCAGAACTGGCTATAACAAATCAGGTTGAAAACGACCGCCGGACAGCCGCCGATGCTACCGGTCATCATTCGGCTCACAATGGCGGAGGGATCGCACCGTAGAACCGAGAGCCCGCGAACTTCCGAGCCTTCAAAGGGGCTGCTGTTATCGTCGAACGAAAAGCCCAGTTTTTGGGCACGCTGGTCTAGCGTCTTTAATCGCCAGTGTTGATACCTGCAGATAACGATCGCCGCCGCGATGAGCAGGACCATCCAGCAGCCGATAAGTATGAGGCCTAGCATCTGATCCACTCCACCGTAGTTCCTCCAGCTTGGCGAACTCACACCCTACAGAGTCTCGGTGCTTCAATCGGCGCGGCATAGATCGTGCTTATCTATATACCTCCCGTCTCCCCATCACCGTGACTATAGTCACAGCCGGGTGTGACTGGCGCAAGAACCAATGGGGTTATAGATCAGTTGGGCTGGGTCGAGTACCGCTTTGCGGACAAATTGGCAACGGGCGTTGCGCGGAAGTTGGATGGAAGCCGAGCGGCGGACTCGTGGCTCGATTCTCTCATGTGCAAAATACGGGCTTACGGGTAGCATAAGTCAGGCTGAGGGGGCCAAACCACGCCCGTCGTACTCCTGGGTGCGCAGGGTCGCGGAAGACCAGTTAAGAAGACCGCACGGAAACAGGCCCCACTCGGGCCTCTGCAAAATGACGCAGTTCGCTCCGGTGGCTAGGTTTGTGGCGCAGACTGATCTCAAGTTCGCGGAGCTTATCCCAGAAATTTCCGCCTGGAGGACACGTGTTCAGTTCGTGACGCAGACTTAGCCCGACCCTCTCGTTCTCAAGATTCCAGTCTTCTATCTTGTCAGCCAATCGATTCAGGGCGTACTGTGCCTGATCCCCGGTAGTATCCGGCAGCAAGACAAAGAACTGATCGTCCGAGTTGCGCACGACATAGTCGGAGCCGCGGAAATTCGACCGTAAAACAAATGACGCCTCGACGGCGATCTCTTCTGCCGCCGTTTTCTGCCCTTCCTCCGTGAGCACCTCGAATAGCAATAACGTTGCCGAACTCCCGCTGCGGTTCATCCACCTCAATTGCTGATTGAACAGTTGGTCGAGGTATCTACGGTTGAACAACTGGGTTTGCGGATCAACGAACGAAAACTGTTCCAGCCTATCGACATATGAGTTCGCGGCCATGAGCGCCGCGGAGGCGCGGCCTAGTAATTTACGCTGCGACTCCATGTGCAAATATAAAACCAGCGCCAGCACCGCGAACCCAACCAGCAACTGAGGAAAGACGGCGCTCTTGGTTTGCAACCGGCTTGAGATTCCCGGCACCGACACGAAGATCGCTCCTCCCAGCACCACAATCGATAGGAGAATGCGGATGCTCCAAAGCTCCCAGTCGCTTTCGCTTGTAACCGACGCGTGATGTTCCGAAGCTGTCATGTTTTTTGCCTCGTGAGTACCCTGTTTTCGAAGAACTCAGAACAATACAAAGCAATCATGGGGCCAAAGCGATTCGCTCCAAAACACGGGCGTAACGACTCGGTTCACGCCGCCCCAAAAAGCTACAAATAACACTGTCCATGGGGGATCACGGCGCATTCTGCTGAGGTCATGTCTCGCTTGTCTCAATTCAGGACAACCGTGACGGAAGGCGCGTGAAAAGAAGAGCGGGCTTATCCTGTCCGGATTCTGGAATCCAGACTTGGAAATTAGACGGTAACTTCCAAATGAAGTTGGTCAAAACTAGGACACAAGTCAAAACAATTGAGTGTGCTTGAGAGCATCATAGGGTCGAAGCCGTGACGTTCGGCGCAAATCCAATAACGCTTCACCGCTACAACGCCGGTGCCGAAGTTACTTCCCGCGAAGGGAAGAAAAAATGCGAACTTCTGAGCTGGCGCCAGCAGCCGCAGCCGCCACGCGAGGTTCCTGTGAGTCCATGCGCTGCTGCACGATGACAAGTCTTTGGATCATTTCGGCGCAGCCTTCACAGAGTTGACTCTTTTTCGAATGTACATGCTGCCTCGCACATAGGTCACAGATCACTTACGCCTCCCTGCAAAAATCCAGAGTCACTGCTATTGTGGTTTAGATGCGCATATCGCTTACTGGTCGCAGGCAATATGACGTTACCATCCCTCTCAGTTGCTAAACGTTTGTTAAGCCGGGTGAGACGGGAACTATCCGGATGATGTTACTCGGTTACGAAAGTCCAACCTCTCAGCGATTACCGCTTGCCTTTTCTTTTGAATTGGCTGATTCTCCGCATATGATTAGCTAAGTAAGAGATGACCGCACAACGCGTTTGCCGACAGTAGGGAGATTGACAATGACCTCCGTCACGACCTCCACAAGTGGGCGCAGAAACCTTGCAATCCTGCAAATCGAGAACGGTCGCGCCGATGCGGAGTTGGCATTGATCGAGCTCTCCATGGCAGGATTTGAAGTGATCGGAGATGTGGTCGATAGCCTTAGTGAAGTCGCCAGCCATATGTCGGCCAAGTCTTATGATGTAGTTTTGTCCGCCTACCATCTACCTGGGTGGTTAGGGACAGACGCACTGCAGATTGTGAGGCAACATCAGCCGGATCTCCCATTCATCCTGGTTACCGGCACGCTGGGAGACGATAACGCAGCCGAGTGCCTGAAACAGGGAGTCACTGACATCGTTTTGAAGGATCGTCTGGCGCGCTTGCCTTTCGTTATTCAGAGGGCGATTGAGGAAAAGGGCTTGCGCGAGGAGCGCGAGATTGCACGAAGAGCGCTGGCGGAAAGTGAAGCGAGGTTTCGCAGTGTTGTGGAGGCTTCGCCCGACGCAATTTTTGTCAGCTGCGAAGGTGGGCTTGTCTTTGCGAATCCCGCTACGCTGAAGTTGTTGGGCGCGGAAACCTCTGGGCAAATCATAGGAAAGAATGCCTCCGATATAGTTAGCCATGACTACCTACCGGCAGTCATCCGCCAAATCGAGACCGACTATCAGCTCAAGGCCGCTTCCCCACCCCTGGAGTGTGTTTTCATGCGGTTGGATGGCACACCCGTGCAAGTAGAATGTGTCGGGATTCATATTTCCTGGCATGGGGGTCCGGCGATCGAGGTTGTGGCGCGTGACATCACCGCGCGAAAGGAGGCAGCAAAACAAATTGCTCATCTCGCCAGCTTTCCGGAATTCAATCCAGCCTCGGTCTTTGAGACCGACCTGGAAGGAAAGCTCGCCTACATCAATCCAGCGGCGGTTCGGCGGTTTCCAACTCTTCTTCAATCAGGGCTGACACACGCGCTGTTGAAGGACTGGCTTTCATTCATTGAGATTTTCAAGAAGGATACTGAACACCAGGTCACGCGCGAGATTGAGATCGACGGCTCGACATATCTGCAAACGATTTATCTTACGTCTGAGATGGAGATGGTCCGCGCCTATCTGGTAGATATTACCGACCGCAAACAGGCGGAAGAGCAGCGGAGGACAAGCGATAATGTCATTCTGGAGTGGAAACAACGCCTGCACTTGGCGGAGAGTGCCGCGCTTCCAATCAGGTTATGGGAGTGGGACCTCAGCGGCGACATCGTCAAATGGTCACAAGAGGATCGTAGTGAATTCGGATATACCGACACGGTTTTTCAAGGCTCGGAAGACTTCTTTGGGAGGATTCATCCTGAAGACCGGCTCAGAGTCGAAGCCGCCGTACGGTCGGTTGAATCTGGTTCCAGTCAGAAGTATGAGGAGCAGTTTCGCCTCATTAGACCTGACAGGACCACTTGCTGGCTAGATTCTCGAGGTGTAATGGCTCCTGACGGGTCTCCCCGCATGATCGGAATCGCGATCGATATTACAAAGTTGCGTCGTTCCGAAGCGGACTATCGTTCAATCATCGAGACTGCTCCTATCGGAATTTTCCGAGCCGCCGGCGGTCGCTTTTCGATGGCAAACCCGGCTTTGGTTGCAATGCTCGGCTACGACAACGAAACTGAGTTGTGCTCCCTCGACATTGCCAGGGACGTGTACTGCGAGCTGCGGGAACGAGACCGGCTGGAGGCTCTGCTGGTCGAGGCCGGGTATCTCAAGGAAGTTGAGGTCGATTGGAAACGAAAGGATGGGCAAGCTGTCACAGTGCGCATGAACGCGGTCGTCTTGCATAACGAAAGTGGCACAATCGAGGGATTTCAGGGTTATATCAACGACATCAGCGATCGTAAGATTCTCGCGAGGCAATTGTGGCAATCGCAGAAAATGGAGGCCGTTGGGCGTCTGGCGGGCGGCGTTGCTCACGACTTCAATAACGTTCTTATGATTGTCGGCAGTTACGCAGACCTGATTAAGCAGCGTGGGGTCCATGACGATCAGGTCAATCATTATGCGGACCAGATTCAGCAGTCTGCAAAAAGGGCGGTTTCCATCACGCGGCAGCTCCTTGCCTTCAGCCGGCAGCAGATATTGGAACCTGAAGTTCTTAACCTCAACACGGTTGTGATTGAGTTGGGCAAGGTCTTGCCCAGACTCTTGGGAGAAGACATCGAGGTTGTCACAACCCTCGAACCCGAGCTTCATCGGCTGAAAGTGGATCGTGGCCAGATGGAGCAAGTCCTGATGAATCTGGCTGTCAATTCACGCGACGCAATGCCAAAAGGAGGCCGGTTTGAAATCAAGACCGAGAATGTCGCGTTGGACGCTTCCCATGCTGCATCACATTCTCCGATGAATCCTGGAGATTACATCAAGCTGACGATTTCCGACACCGGAACCGGGATGAGTACCGAGACCCAATTGCAGGCATTCGAACCTTTTTTCACCACCAAGGAAAGGGGAAAAGGAACGGGGCTGGGATTGGCAACGGTGTACGGGATCGTGAAACAGAGCAGCGGGTTCATTTGGCTAAGCAGCAAAGTGGGCCAAGGCACTACGTTTGAGATCTACTTCCTTCCAGTCGCTGAGGAAGCCACAAAACCTGCCGAGTCACGCCCGCGGGCGGCTGCCTCGAACGGTTCGGAAACGATTCTGCTCGTAGAGGACGAAGCTCTCCTGCGCGATGCCATTTGCGAGTTCCTGAAATCGGTTGGATATAACGTGTTGGTGGCAAGCGGCGGAGTGGAAGCCAGGCATATTTGTGAGCGGCACACCGGCAAAATAGACTTGATACTCACCGATCTCGTGATGCCTGGGGCGGATGGGGTTGAAGTGGCAAACGCCGTGTCACTGAATTACCCGGGTATCGCTATCGTGTACATGACTGGCTACACTGATCGTGCCGCGGAATTACTCGATGCGGGTGCCGTCATGCTCAAGAAACCGTTCAGTCTCTCGGAGTTGGCAAGTAAGTTGCGCGCCGCATTAAGCGATGCAGCCTGAGTAGTTGCTCATATTTTGCGTCATGGAGGCCGCAAAATCTCATTCAGAATCTTGCACGGGCTCTGCTTCGCAATCGGAAAGCATAAGCCGGAGGTTGCCCTCATTGGTTGCATACTGTAGCGCCGTCCGCAACTCGATTTTGCCTTCCCGAACCAGTTTTTCCAGCTCTCCATCGAAGCACTGCATTCCATCCTGGTCCCCGTCCCTGATAGCATCCAACAGAGTCTTCCCTTCTTTTTCGCCTTGCTCGATATAGGAGCGGGTTCGCAGCGTCGATTTCAATATTTCAAAAATGGCGATCCGGCCCTCCTGGTTCTTTCGTGGAAGCAATTTCTGCGCGATAAAGTAGCGGAACGTTGCAGCCAATCGCGTGCGAATCGCTCCCTGCTCGGAGAGTGGGAACGCGCCCACAATGCGCTCCACGGTCTTTGAGGCGTCAATCGTATGCAGCGTTGAAAGTACCAGGTGCCCGGTTTCCGCTGCTGTCAGCGCGATCTCTATGGTTTCCTTGTCCCTCATTTCACCAACCAGAATCACCTTGGGAGCCTGCCGCAGGGCCGCACGCAGAGCCGAAGCAAAGCTTAATGTATCGGTGTGCAGTTCGCGCTGGTGAATGGTCGCTTTCTTGTGAGGATGCAGAAATTCGATGGGATCTTCGATGGTGATGATGTGCTCAGCCCGCGTAGAGTTGATCAAGTCTACGATGGCGGCCAGCGTCGAGGACTTCCCCGACCCAGTGGGTCCGGTCACCAGCACGGCACCCGTTCTGAGCAATGCCACTTGCTTTAGTTCCTCGGGCAACTGCAGTTCCTGAAATGTTGGAATTCTGCTTGCGATGACTCGCATCACAATTGCATAGCTGCCTCGTTGCCGGAAGACGTTCACGCGAAAACGGCTTACTTTAGGGATGCTGAAGGACAGGTCGGCGGAGCCTTCTTCTTTCAGCGCCTGCATCGCAACCTGGTTTTCTCCTATCAAGTCAGAGGCGATTTTTGCCGTGTCCTTTGGCGTAAGCACATTCAGTCCGGCGATCGAGGGAGTTATCAACCGGCCGCTTCCTTCTACTTGTGGCATGCGCCCCGGCGAAAAAATCAAATCGCTTGCTTCCGGGCAACTGTTCACCATCGCCGCGATCAGCGCCGGTGTCGTCATGGACAAGCCAGTTGCCGTTGGTTGCGAGCTGGTTCCCGTCGCTAGAGCTAAAGCTGCACTCATTTTGGCTCCTAAGAATGATTTCGATCAGACTGTGAAGTTAGCGAACACGTGGTTGCGCCGGAACTGATTAATTTCATCGCCGCATCTCCAACAACGCGCACAAACGCTCCCAAGAGTGTCATCGAGCATGGCTTCTCGATAAACAGATTCGCGCTGGACGCTATTGCCGCGCCCTTGTTGCTTGCGTTCGAATGTCCGTTCAGAACTATGCTTTTAGGCCGGGGAGTTAAGCTGTAAATCTGTTTAAGCAGATCGGACCCTTCTACCCCTACACTGGTAAGTGATAGATCGACCATTACCAACGAATACTTGAGGTGACTCAGGAGCGCTTCGGCCTCCTCGCGTTTGCTGGCGCTATCCACCTCAAATCCCAGAGATGCGAGATGGTGGCTAACCACATTCAGTAACTTCTCGTTATCGTCAACCACAAGCACTCTGGTTGTCATGCCAATATGGTAGGCACGACAGATGCCAAACGGATCGAGACGTATGAGCCTGTTCTTGAGCGCATCCCGGCTTGGTTCTTATTTCCCGAATAGCTATCTTGGACATATGTTGTCTGCATTCTGGAATCTGGACTTAGGGAATTCCACTAAACCACACTGCTGTTGCGCTTAGACGCCGCGATAGTCCAAAGTTCAAATGTCTGCAAATCTTTCGATTTGCTCGCGGTTCCACGTTCCATGGAATCAAATTCAAAAGCTTTATTTTCTGCGGGCAGCTCTCTCTGATTGACAGTTAGGCGCGAAAGTGTCACATTTTCTTGCGGATACAAATCTCTCGGATGACTCATGCCCAACTACACGATCTTAGTTGTCGATGACGACGAATCGTTGCGCAGCACGATCCGGTCTTACCTGGAGGTAAAAGGTTTTTCAGTTGCGGAAGCAAGCTCGGGCAAGGAGTGCCGCGACTTTCTTGAGTTGCAGCGTCCCGACGCGGTCGCGATGGATTACTTGTTACCCGACACGAATGGACTACAGCTCCTGCGCGAAATACACGCCGCTGATTCTTCCATCCCCGTACTTATCATGACCGGCGTTGCGACGATCGACCTGGCCGTGCGCGCGATGAAAGAGGGTGCCGAGCAGTTCGTGGCAAAGCCTTTTGAACTGTCCGTCTTATTACAACTTCTTGAGAAGATATTCGAGAACAGCCGCTATATCCGCCGCGAACAGGCGGTAACCCGAAGCGTCGTGCGTTATCGGCGCGACCCGTTCATGGGAACCTCCAACAGTATTAAACGCCTGGCGACATCGGCAAGAGCTATTCTTGGCACTTCATTACCGATTCTGATTCAAGGCGAAACCGGCACCGGAAAAGGCGTTCTGGCCGACTGGCTCACCAAACAGGGGCCACGCGCAAACGAGGCTTTCGTCGACCTGAACTGCGCCGGGCTCAATCGTGAACTGCTGGAGAGCGACTTATTCGGTCATGAGAAGGGAGCCTTCACGGGCGCAATCACCCAGAAGATGGGACTGCTGGAAGTGGCGCATCGGGGAACCTTGTTCCTCGATGAAATTGGCGACATGGATCTCGCTATCCAGGCGAAACTCCTGAAAGCATTGGACGAAAAGCGCTTCCGAAGAGTCGGCGGCGTTCGAGACCGCATGGTAGACGTTCACTTGATCGGTGCCACTCATCGGGACATGGGTACGCTGGTGGCCGAGGGAAAGTTTCGTAATGACCTCTTTTTTCGGATAAGTACCATTCCGCTGCTGATTCCCTCTCTTCGCGAACGGATTAGCGACATTCCGATCATGACAGAGTGGCTTTTGCAACGCTTGCGGGAGGACCTGAATCGCGACCGCCTGCTGCTTGGCAGCGGCGTGATGACGGCTTTACAGAATTACAATTGGCCGGGAAACATCCGCGAACTGCGCAACGTGCTCGAACGTGCGGCGTTGCTTTGCAAGGATGGCGTGATCCGTCAAGACGATCTGCATTTTCAGCTTGCCAGACCGAGTTCGAAACCGGAGTCGATCATTCACGATGCCGATATGACGCTGGAAGAACTCGAACGCCAGCACATCAGTTTTGTGTTGAATCATGAGCACGGTAAGGTTGACCGGGCTGCCGCCAAGCTTGGAATTCCCCGCAGCTCGCTCTATGTAAAAATCAAACAGTACGGAATCGTCACGAACTAAGCCGCCCCTGCACGGTATTTCTCAATTCCAGACACTGGACCAGCCGCGCGTCCTAAAACCCCCAAAAGACCCGATCATGGACGCTTGCACCTTGATTTAGCGCTGCAAGATTTGGCAACAAACGTGCTCCATCTGGAGCATGGCGCAGAAGTTGCTATTGATCGACGAGAATTGCCACCTACTCACGCTGGTCGGCGACTATCTTGGAAATCTCGGTTACGAAGTGCATCGGGCAGGCGAATCCGACGAAGCCGAGGCGCTGTTTAAGAACTATCGTTACTCGGTCGTTGTATCCGGAGCGGATTGGAAGAACTTCGCCGGTTCCGGGAAAACCCTCAACCAATATATTGAACAACTGATATATCGTCCCCGAATTGTTCGCCTCGAAGAACCCCATTCGAAACTGTGCGCAACTCCTGAGCCGGATGATGATGCACCTCTGGTCATCGAGAAACCAAATTCGCTACTTCTCCTCAGAGACCTGAAGATCCGCAGTGGAAAGGATGTCTTATGACCAGTACGCAGGTCATTTCCGATTCAATTCAGTTTCCGTTTCTTGCGCCGCTATCTTCGGAAAGCCTGTCGCAGGCTGAACAGGAGCAACTTGTTCTCAGGCAAATGGACGACGTGAGGCAAATCGCGCGGTCCATGATTAGGCGGCTTCCCGCCTGCGTGCAACTCGACGATCTTATCCAAGCCGGCTCGCTCGGCTTGGTTGACGCTGCCCGGCGATTCAGCCCGGCCCGCAATCTGCCCTTCCGTCAGTACGCCCGAATCCGCATTACCGGCGCTATCGTCGATAGCCTGCGCGAACTCGACTGGGCGTCGCGAACTTTTCGCACTCGAAAGCATAAGCTGGAAAACGCCGCCCACACCCTGGAAACCAAACTCGGACGCACGCCCGAGAGCGATGAAGTGGCCGATTTCATGGGCCTGGAGCTGTCCGCGTTTTACGAATTTGCCCAGTCCGCTCAGAGCCTTAAGGAAGTCGACTTCGAGCCCAGGGAGGATAGCGAGTTCTTCTCCGTGCGGGAAACCGTTGCCGGCGATCCTGAAAAACGTCCGGATTGCATCTGTCACCAGAACGAGTCGCGAAACGAGCTACGCAAGTTCGTTGCCCAGCTCCCACAAGCCGAGGCAACGGTCGTGATTCTCTATTACTTCAAGGATTGGAACATGGCGCGAATCGCCCGTTCAATCGGCAAAACCGAGGCCCGAGTCTCCGGCATCCATGGAAAAGCCGTCTGGCGCTTACAACGTACACTCGTGGGACGCGGCCAGGAACTCATGACACGCCTGCTGTAATCCGTCGAAAGAAAGTGCGGTGAAGTCTTGTTTGGGGAGTTTGTAACCTAGTCGGCCATAGGCCGAGCCTGCAAAGCCAAGACACGCTCCAGTTCCACACCCGGCATCACGAGTTCATCTCTGACGTGGACTGCGGTATTCGCGGGCTTGAATTGTTCCGGCGAGTCGATTTCCACAAAAGACCTCGCGGGCGGAAGAAACTTTCCTGCTTGATGCGAGTTAAAGCTATGTACGGCGTTTTGTCGCTGCGCTTTATGCAGAAAAGTCCGAATTCGCAGTTAAACGTATCAGTAGGAGCAGATATGAAGACCCGTGTTCTCGTAGCGTTCCTTGTGGCGATAGCCATGGCGTCCGGAACCTTGAAGGCTCAGAACAACCCCGATGCCCAAGTTCAAGTTGCAGAGCCGCAGTACATCAATAGCTTCTATGCTTTAACCCCGAACGGGAATTTCATTGATCTAGAGTACAGAAACGTGGTGCTCCATCCGAAGAGCTGGGCGGTGCCGGGCTACGCGTCGGTCAAAATGGTCGCCGATCTCAAGCCCGGCCAATCCCCGATTCGACTTTCGCCCTCTGCACAGTTCGTGGTTCGTGGGGACGTTAACGTCAATCCCGCGACGATCTATGAACTGCGTCTGCTGAAAGGCTCTAAGAGTCACCGGGAATTCGTGCTGAGCCAGGCACATGGTTCTATCGTCGGCGGGGCGGTAAACCCGGAAGAGGGCGCGATACCAATCCGATTTGAGGATTATGGCACCTCTTCCTTCCGCATTATCTCGCAGCAACCGCTAGCGCCCGGAGAGTACGCACTCATGGTGCGCGGGCGCTATTCCATGCTTTTCTGCTTTGGCGTGGATGGCGGGAAACAGTGATGACGGAGAAATAGAGCACAGTTTTCGCAAACTATTGTAGATAGGACACTGGCGCGTGGGCGTCCTTGCCGCTGTCATCGTAGAAGTGAATCCCGATGTGCGTCTTGTCGGGAAGCTTGTCGAAGGAGAACCGGGTGCCCCGGTAGATGCGGAACAGCGAACCCCGCGTCGGTCAAGGGTTGGGTGAGGGCTGGCATTGGAAAATTCTACTGGAAATCTGCGTAAACGAACCCGTCGCGGTTAACGATCTCTCCAGCCTCCATCTTCACGGGGTTCGTGAACATCGGTCCGTCATAGACGCATGTGTGGAACTCGCCTCGCTCTCCACATGGGTCAACCTCAGGCGGTAGGTCACGCAGAAGTGCCGCATCAAACTCCCGGCCAGCGAAGGACTCCGCCAATTGCTTCGAATCCACGCAGGCCAGTTTGGCGCATAGACCTCCGGCAATCATGTCACGAGCGAGGGTTGCTGTCGGCAGTCCCCAGAGGGGAAACAGCGGTTCCAACCCGGTCGGCTTCAGTTGGGCTTCGCGGTAAGCACGGATGTCCGGCAGGAAAAGATCTCCGAACGCCATCGCATCCACATGCTCACTGACAGCGCGATTGCAGACCTCAGTCATCTTCCGCTCGTAGATTTCGTTGGAGCATGGCCACGGAAGGGGCACAATCCACAACGGCAGTTGAGCGGCTTCCGCCTGAGCTTCCAGTACAGAACGCCGGGTGCCGTGCATCGCTACACGCTGAAATTCGCTGTTCAGGGTGGTCAGCAGACCGGCCAGTTCAATGCCGGGCTGCTGACGCAAGAAGTGGAGTGCCCATGCGCTATCTTTACCGCTGCTCCATGACAATAGGACGCGCTTCATACGACCATCATAAATGCAGTGGGCCCGTGGTGGGGGAAGCGGTGGCTGGCGGTGAGCCTGGCAACGGTCCCCGTTTCCTACCGAATCAGAAAACACAAGATCAAGATGAAGAATGCCAGCACAACAACGATACCCCGCCACAAGACGCAGTCCGCCGCCCTGCTTGACGCTGCCGTTGCGGCATGAAATAGTCGACGTCATGATTTCTTCGCTGCGCCGTATCGTCATCGGGTTGGTTTTGATCGTGATCGTGACGCTTTCATCCACTGCGTTCGGGTCCGAGATACGAGTTTTTTGTACCTTCGGACTTCAGGAAGCGATAACTCAATTGGCCCCCCAGTTTGAGCGCGAGACTGGCAACAAGCTCATTCTTACCTTTGGGCCCACTGGCGGAATTGCTGCGCGTGTCAAGAACGGAGAACCTTTTGACGTGGTCATCGTCTCAGATACAGCGATGGCGGGTCTCGTTAAGCAGGGAAAGGTAGTTGAACAAGGTCGTACGGCCATCGCCCGGGTTGGTATCAGCGTTGCGATTCGTCGCGGTGGTTCACGCCCTGACATCAGCTCGGTAGAATCTTTCAAAGCAGCTCTGCTGGCGGCAAAGTCCATCTCGTACACCAACCCTGTTGACGGCGGCTTTAGCGGAGTCTATTTCGCGGAACTCATCAAGCGGCTCGGGATCGCGGAAAAGCTTGCACCTAAGACCAAACTCGCCCGGGGCGGTACTTCGTCGGGTGCGCTTGTCGCTTCTGGCGAGGTCGAGATTGCGATCCAGACCACCAGCGATCTTGTTCCTACTCCTGGCATCCAGATCGTCGGCCCTTTGCCTGCGGAGATACAAAACTTCACGGTTCTCTCCGCCGGGATTGGTGCCGGGGCTGCTGACCCGCCTGCTGCCAAACGATTGATCCTGCAGCTATCTTCGCCGACAGTGTATCCGGTCCTTCGAGAAACAGGACTGGAGCCTCCGAAATAAGAGACCCCGGGGAATTGCTGTATTTCTTAGCGAACGTGCGCGGATGAGCTGTTATTCAGACACTCGGCACCCAACCCCAGACGGACGAAAGACTGTAGCCAACAGACCACCCTGCCTCTGCCGAGATCGGGCCAAAAGACCAATGAATTTGGGGTGGCGGCATCCGTCAGAATGCGCTCAGGACCGGTCTTCGGGCGCAAGTTCGATGGCCTGCCGCAGGGCCTCCAACATGCTTCGCTCGTCGGCTTTGCCCGTCCCCGCAATATCGAAAGCCGTACCGTGGTCCACTGAGGTGCGCACCACGGGCAGTCCTACCGTGATGTTTACGCCTGCCTCGATGCCCAGCACCTTGATCGGTCCGTGTCCCTGATCGTGATACATGGCGACAACGCAATCAAAATCTCCGCGCCCGGCCCGGAAGAAGAGCGTGTCGGCGGGCAAGGGGCCTTCCACATTCCACCCGCGCTCCTGGCATTTGCGAATTGCCGGTTCGATCTTCTCTTCCTCTTCTCCGTGGCTGAACAGACCATGCTCTCCGGCGTGTGGATTAATAGCGCAAACCCCGATGCGCGGATTCTTGATGCCAGCTTTCACGAGGGTATCCTGCGCCCGGCCAATGGTGCGCTCCACCAGACCGGGATTGATCATGGCGATTGCGTCGAGCAGCGCCATGTGCGTGGTCACATGGATGACGCGGAGATTTGGAGCCACCAGCAGCATGGAAACTTCCTTGATGCCGCATAGGTGTGCCAGCATTTCGGTGTGTCCGGGAAAGATGTGTCCTGCCGCGTGCAGAGCTTCTTTGTTCAGAGGCGCGGTGCAGATAGCGTCTGCCGCGCCATCCATGGCAAGTTTGGCGGCACACTCGATGAAGCGGTACGCAGCCTCTCCTCCGGCGGGCGACACCTTTCCGAACGGGAGATCGGCCGGAACTACCGCGATGTCGATCACGTCCACCGTGCCCGGCATATATTTGCCATCAGCGGGCTTCGCAACCGGGTTCATTGCCAGATCGACGCCAACGATCTTGCCCGCCTGTCGCAAGCGCCCTATGTCTCCGATAACCAGCGGACGGCAACGCTCAAACAGGTCCGCGTGGGCAAGGCTCTTCATGATGATCTCGGGACCAACTCCCGCAGGATCGCCCATTGTGATGGCAATAATTGGACGCGACATAAGTTGATCCTATCTGTGCAGCCGTTCCAGGCTGCGCTGCAAACTTTGAGCATTGCCAAAAGCCCCAGCTTTGGTGACGACCGGGATTGATACCGCACCTGCGGTGATTCCCAGGGGCACACCGGGCTCCACTTCATCGAGTAACCGAATGCTATGGACTCCCAACTTAGAGAGTAGCGCATAGACCGTGTCACCACCGGTGGCAACGAGTCCGCCGAAAGACCCGGCGCCTTCAATAAATTCGGCCAGGCGCTGGGCGAGCAGGGCTCCGCGCGAAAGGTCAGGGTTGGGTGCAAGTTCCAATTCCAGCAGCACATCCTCTTCGGCAGACAAATGTCCGGCCAGTTGCACGCAGCCCTGTTGCCATGCTGGCGTGGATGAGCCTCCAAAGAGTGCGTCAGGAGAGATCATTACGTGACGTACCAATCCACTCTCGACCAAGGTCTTTGCCTGTAAACGCGAGGCCTCGGCAAGAGTGCCAACGACGACCAGTACGTTTTTTCGCCGCGTCATGAGCGTGGGGCTTTGCACTGGCTGCGCAGGGCCGGTTGCCGCCGTCACCAAAGCGGAGGCCAATCCTGCCGAACCGACCCAGATAACTTCGTCTCCCATGCATAGCGAACCGGCAGCCACCGCTGCCAGGTCCGCTTCGGTCATGGCATCGCAGACAACCGCAGCCATGCCACGCTTGCGGGCTCTGTCGAGAAAGGCCTCTACTGCTTTCGCACCCTGAGCCGTGGTGCCCAGCGGCAGCACCTCGGCACTCAGGCCTGCGCTGCTCAGAATCTCCACCATGTTGGCGCTGGCATAGGTGTGATCGCGCGCCCACAATCCGGTCTGCTCCAGCGGAGTTCCCTGGACGACGATGCTCCCGTTTATAGTTACGCGCCCGGTGGCGGGAAAAGCGGGTGCCACAATGGCGATGCGTGCGCGACCGTCGACTCTGGCGGGTTCGAAAGCCAGCAGAGCCGCCAACTCAGCGGCAGGGTGACCTCTTAAAGTCGAATCGATTTTCTTATAGAGACGCAGCCCATGGCTGTAATGAGCGGCCAGCACCTGCACCTGCCGTTTGGCGGCCTGCTCGGGCGGTAAACTGCGGGTCCCTGCATCCACCGAGAGCACCGGCACGCCACCAGCTTCGCGGTGCTTCTCCCAGGCGACGACAGGTTCCAGACCATGCTTTGCGAAAGCGATGGCGCAATCGGCAGCGCCGGTCAGGTCATCGGCAATGATGAGCCACCGTGACGTCATGCAGCCCTCCATGGGATTTCGAGGCAAAAATTGGTTCACCGGATATTGTCCAATGAACCAATTTACTATGCCTCTTTCTATTGCGGTTAACGATTCTACTTATTGACCATTGCCTTGGGCAGCGCCAGCACGGTTAATGCGCCAGCGACCACCACGCTCGCGATCACGATCATCGGAATCAGGTTGGTGTGTGTCAGGTCCTTTAACCAGCCAACGATGGCTGGGCTGACGAAGCCAGCGAGATTGGCAACCGAATTGATTGCAGCGATACCCGCCGCCGCCGCGCTACCAGCAAGGAACGACGTAGGCAATGCCCAGAACATGGGGGCTGAAGGAATAATGCCGGCCGCCGCGATCGACAACAATAGAACAGCCAAGACGATGTTTGTGCCACCGACGATCATGGCTAGAACCAAGGCTACGCTGCCAATCATCATCGGGGCAGCCACATGCCAACGCCGCTCACGCCGCTTGTCGGCACTGGCTCCAAGCACGACCATGGCGATGGCGCAGCAACCATACGGAATCATGGTCACCAGGCCGATTTTTGCTACGGAGGTAACTCCGGCTGCCTTGATCAGGGTCGGCATCCACAGTGTCAACGCGTATTGCCCGATGACGCAGCAGAAGTAAATCCAAGCCATCAGCCACAGGCGGGGGTCTGCGAATAAGGCCAGAAGAGATGGATGCACCTGCTTTTGTTGCGCCTCCGCAGCGATGTCCCGTTCGACTACCTGCTTCTCTTCCTCGGTGAGCCACTTGGAATCACGGACCCTGCTATTGAGGTAAAGTATGCAGGCGATACCCACAACGCCGGCAGGGAGAGCTTCCAAAATGAACATCCACTTCCAACCCGGCCAACCACCAAGGCCGTGGGTCAATGACATGATGAAGCCGGAGAGCGGGCCGCCGATGAGGCCGGCCATTGGGATTCCGACCATGAAGGCACCCACCATCTTCGCGCGCCGATGCGAGGGGAACCAATAAGTGAGATACAGGATAACTCCGGGGAAGAAACCGGCCTCGGCCACGCCCAGCGCGAAGCGAACCATATAGAACTGAATCGGCGTCCTTACCAGAACTGTCAGCGCCGAGATTATGCCCCAGGTAATCATAATGCGGGCAATCCAGACGCGCGCGCCCACCTTGTGCATGATGATATTGCTGGGCACTTCAAAGAAGAAGTAGCCCCAGAAGAAGATGCCGGCGCCCAGCCCATACACGGTCTCGCTGAATTTGAGGTCGCCCAACATCTGGAGTTTGGCGAAGCCTACATTTACCCGGTCGAGGTAAGCAACGATGTAGCACAACATCAAAAATGGCAATATGTGAGCGGTTACTTTTCTGTAAGTCGCGTTTTCGAACTCCTGGGAGGTCTTTACTGCGCCTGACGGCCCAGGTTCGACAGTCTTTGTGTCAGCCATTCGAGGAACTCCTCGTAACCGATTTAGGGATGGTCACGCATATAGCTGCGTTCAGGAACGTACTCGTTCTGGCAGAACGTTCACGCCGCTCAGCTCTATGCTGACTTCTTAGTGCAGTGAATCATAGAACGCATTCTCCCTACCGGCCAAGCGAAATCTTACCCATTTCGAAGGTTCATTGAGGATCACGGGGGTTGGCTGAATGATTCGTATTCTTTGTGCCCGTTAAGTGCCTGGTAGAGCGGGGACACTGAAAGAGTTACGCTGCTCAATCCCTTTCCCGTTACTTGCGCTGCACCACGACTGTGCTGCAAATTTGGCGTCAGTTGAGTGTAAGATACCTGCTAGCGTGAAGGTTGTAGGCCGTTGTTTGAGCCTTCTGGTTTCCATGGCGGGCTTAGATTTTTTTTGAGAATGTTGCCGGAACTCAATTGGGAAGGATGTGATTTTTATGGCAGATATCGTTGTAAGTCTCCCCTACGGGCAAGAAATGGTCGAAGTGAGGATTCCCAGTGCGAACCTTGTGGGGGTCTATGCTCCCAAGGATTTCGATCCGGTGGCGAACGTAAAGGACGAGGTTGTCCGTGCCATCAATAACCCGATTGCCTCGAAGCCGCTAAGAGAGTTGGTGAAAGGGGCCAAAACAGTCGTGATTCTCGCCGACGACAATACGCGACTGACTCCAACCGATAAGATCATCCCGGTCATTCTTGACGAGATGAATGCCGCCGGGGTGAAAGACGAGCAGATCACAGTCATCGTCGCGCTGGGCACGCATCGCTTCATGACCGGGCAGGAGATTCTGGAGAAGTTCGGCGAAGAAGTTGTGCGACGGGTCAAGATCAAGAATCATGACTACAAAACCCCTGGGGCTTTGGTTGACCTTGGTAAAACTCCAAATGGAACCAGCGTCTGGATCAACCGTGAAGTCTACGGAGCCGATTTCAAAATCGGTATAGGCAGCATCGTTCCGCATCATATTCCCGGATTCGCGGGAGGAGCGAAGATCGTACAGCCAGGCATCTCCGGCGAGGATACGACGGCGGAAACCCATCTGCTCAGCGTCCGCGCACCCCGTTCCTATCTGGGTGTCGAAGATAATCCCGTGCGCGAGGAGTTGAACAAAATCGCCCGGCAGATCGGGATGAACACCATCTTCAACACGGTTCTGAACCGCCCCGGCGAGGTCGTCCGTGCCTTCTTCGGCGATACCATCGAAGCCTTCACGGAAGGGGTAGAACTGTCCAAGGAAGTCTATGCCGTTGAGATTCCGGAAGAAGCTGACATCGTAATCTCCAGCTCTCATCCTTGCGACCTTGAATTCTGGCAGGCGCACAAGACGCTCTATCCGTCAGACTTGGCGGTGAAGGCTGGTGGCACGATTATTCTGGTTACGCCTTGTTATGAGGGAGTAGCCGTCACCCACTCCGACATCACGGAACTCACGCACTACTCCGCCGAGGAGGTACGCAAGAAAGTGGAAGCAAAGGAAGTCGGCGACGAGGTCGCGGCAGCGTTGGCAATTGCCTGGGCGCAGGTAAAAGAGCGCGAGAGCGTTTTTCTGGTTTCTGAGGGAATCAGTCCTGAACTCGCGAGCAAGCTCGGTTTTACTCATTACAACACGGTCCAAGCGGCTTTTGACGCGGCTTTGGCAAAACACGGCAGCAACGCAAGGGTGACGGTTCTTACTCACGCCCCCGACATGTTGCCCATCATTAAAGCAAACGCGAAACCCACCGCGTCTGAATTGCAAACGGTCGGATCCGCAAGTTAGCACTAGGGCTTAAAAACGAGTGGCTCCCGGATCATCTGGGAGCCACTCTCTCACAATGCCGCGACCAGCTCGATGTGACTGTGGGAACTTACCAGGATCGAGCGGTAAGGCAGCACTTCGAATGCGCATATTCAACGCCTTGCCGCATCAGGTCCAATGCGTGAAGGATACGAGGTGCGTCCTCAAAGCCGTAGGAGATTCGTAACTGGCGCTTGCCGCGCTCCGTTAGATCGCCCCTCTGATGTACACAGAATTCCCCTGGGATGTAGATGACCCGCGGTAGACGGTCGGTTACAGAACCGTCGATGATCGAATTGCCCGTCGTACGGGTCAGGAACTTGAAAAAGGGCGATTCCGAGTTGGTTTCGATATCCTTGAAAGTCAGGTAATAGTAAAATCCCGCGCTGCCGCCCCGCAGTTCCTCCACAAAAGGCATCAAACTCTCTTCAATCCCTTTTCTCATAATGATGGATTTCTTGTGATATGCCTCATTAACGAGCAGCAACTGTTCTGCAGCGTAATGGTCCAGGAAATGGCTGGCCATCTCTTGTACAAACAATGGCGCGCTAAAACCTGCATCGCTGGTCCTCTCCACCATCGCATTCATGAATGGGCCCTGCGGCCCGAGCAGATAGCCTATCCGCAAAGCAGGAGCCAATATCTTTGACAGCGTGCCGATCTCGTATGCAATCCCTAGATCGTCGGATGGTAGAACCGAAGCAAAAGACTCGACACTGGGATCATGCAACAGCAGTTCGTAAGCAAGATCGTAGAAGATCGGAATTAAGCGATTCTGTTGGCGAGAGAGCGACGCCATCAGCTCGTACAACGCCCGGCGCCGGGCGTTCGACAAAATGGTGCCTGAGGGATTGTTGACCGTAACAATATAAACAAACGAGATGCGCTCGGCTGCCTTCCCGAGCTCCCGCAACTTGCGGGTTAGCACAGCCAAACAAGGCCCCTCATCGTCTTCGGGAACGGCGAGGACTTCAAATCCCTTGCGCTCGAGTGCATGGGCGTAGATGTAGTACGTAGGATCTGAGGTGATAACGATCCCCGGAGCCAGTACGTCCGAGATTGCATCGAGTATGCTAGTGGCGCCGCAGGCACCGATTGTCATTCGATTGCGCGCAAGCGTGGCTTCGTCGAGATTGCCGGCTCGGGACTTGATAAGGAACCGCTTGAGCGACTCGGTCAGATTTGCCGAGCCTGCTGGACTGCCATAATTGAACGCCTGACGATATTTGGCAGGATCGCCAGCCACGGTCTTCATACCCGCGGTCAACCTATCCACAGGAATCGTATCCTCGTTAACGTAGCCGACACCCAGATTGATATCGACGCCGTCTCGGAAGTCATTTGAAAACTGAGCTAGTAGCTCACTCACCGGGGATGGCCGGGTGCATGCAGTGCCGTAACTAGAAAATCGCATATTCATGATGAAGTTCAATCCTAGACCAGCATAGCGCATGCTCGTCAATACTCGAGTTCAGGCGTTCAAAGCCTGGACGGCGCCAGCACCTGTGCCATGAGGAGGCAGCGCGAGAGAATGTATAGCTGGGTCTTCCTCCGAGATGCTCATCCAAATGCGGTGAAGTTCTGTTTTGGGAGTTTGTAAGTGATCGATTGAATGGCTCCTCGGCTAGGATTATAGACTACTAACTAGCTTATTTTCAATGACATACATATGATCGAATGACGCCTACGACCACGAAAAGCAGTGATAATCCAACAAACAGAGCGCAGACTCAGCACAGAGCGCTTGGCTACTATAAGCCGAGGGTGGGTCGGTTTACGGGTGCGGCGGATACGCCAATCCTCAAACCGCGTTAGCGCACAGTAATCACCGAATTCTGCTGAAGAAGCTTCAGAACATTGTGGCTCCGCCAAGTGTCGCAACCGTGCAATTTGAGCAAGTCGAGTCTTTCGGCTTTCAAGCCACACACGGGATTCGATCATACCGGGCATTTTTCTGTAGACAGCGTGTCTGCTCGTTGTTATTTTATGACCATTAGTCATAAATGGATGACGCTCACAGATGAGCACTAGTAAGAAAATTGATTTCGCCGGTTTGATTAAGTCGCTCGGCTCGGAAGAGCTCCCTCGAATGGAAGGCGTGGGGCGCCGGGAACGAAAAGCGGCCGCAACCAGGTTGAAGCTATTCCGCTGCGCCTTGCGGCTTTTTGCTGAGCGGGGCTTCTCAAACATCACGGTCGAAGATATCACTGAGGCCGCCGATGTTGGCAAAGGAACATTTTTCAACTATTTCGATAGCAAAGACCACGTGCTGAGCGTGATGGCTGAAATTCAGCTCGGCAAGGTGCGCGAGGCATTGCAAGCTGCCGAAGACGGCAAGCGCACTATTCGATCAGTGCTGCAGAATCTGTTCGCCAATATCTGCGAGGAACCGGGGCGCAGCCCTGAACTGGCGCGCGCGCTCCTTACAGCGTTCTTGTCCAGTTCCATCCGCGAGTCGTTGAGTCAGAACATGTCGGACGGACGTGGAATGGCGGGGCGAATTCTCGAACTCGGTCAGCAGCGTGGTGAAATTGATCCGAAGTTGAAGACGGAACAGATGGCGCTCCATATTCAGCAGAGTTTCCTGGGCACGATGCTGCTGTGGTCCCTGAGCGGCGAGCAAAAGCTGCAGCCGGTCGCCAAGGCAAGTTTCCTGCACTTTTGGAGAGCGGTGGCTGCGCCCCCCCGGGCCGATGGAAAGCCGAGCGGAAAGAGGGAGAGATGACAGTGAATTCTCGAACAGTCATGGCCAGGGCCTGGGCTAGTTTCGTCTTTGCCCTAGCAGCATGCATGAGCGCCGCAGGGCAGCCGCCCGCGCCTTACCGGCTCACCATGCCGGATGCGATTCAGAGGGGTCTGCAGGCCAACCTTGGCGTACTGGTGGCCGGAACGAGGGTGGAAGAGGCCGAGGGAACCCGATTGCGCAGCTTGTCAGCCGCGCTGCTTCCGCGCGTGAATGCGCAGTCCTATGCCAATTCTCAGAACCGGGACCTTCGCGCTTTCGGAATTTCTCTGCCAGGCATGCCGGAGGTGGTCGGACCATTCTCCAACTACGATTTCCGAGTCTACGCGCAGCAGAATGTCGTAGATCTGGCCAGCTACCGGCAGTTCAAAGCTAGCCAGACCGCGCTCGACGCCGGCAAGATGGACTTTCAGGATGCGCGGGATCTGGTGGTTCGATCGGTCGCTGCTCTCTATTTGAACGCGGAGTCGGCAGATGCACGGACAAGAGCGGCCCAGTCACGTGTATCCGATTCAACCGCGTTGTTCAAACTGGCCAGGGACAAGCACGATGCGGGGACGGCAACGGGCGTGGACGTGCTGCGCGCGCAGGTACAGCTTGCCAACGACAAGCAGGCATTACTTGTGGCCCAGAATGATTACACGAAGTCCCTGCTTGCGCTCGCCCGCAACATCGGAATGAGTCCAGGGGCTTCGCTGGAGTTGGCCGAGACGCTTCAGTACCGGCCACTCGCTCTGGTATCGCCTGAGGTTCTTTTGCCATCGGCCTTGGCGACGCGTGCCGATTACATGTCTTTGGCCAAACAAAGGGAAGGACTCGTCGAGCAGCAACGCGCAAACGCTGCCCGCTGGTACCCCAAGTTGAGCGTCAACGGCAATTTTGGCGGCATCGGCCGCAGCGTCGGCGGCATTCGGGCAACCGGTCTTATTCAAGGACAGGTCGACTTTACGATCTTCGACCGCGACCGCAACGGCGAGGCACAGCAGCTTCTGAGCCGGCTGAAGCGCATCGACGATCAGATCGCCGACACGCGCCGTGGCGTTGACGAGGAAATCCGCGAGGCGCTGTTGAACCTGGAATCCGCGTCCGACCAAGTGACGGTGGCGAAGGACGGGCAAGAGTTGGCACAGCGCGAGTTGGAGATGGCGCAAGACCGATTCCAGCAGGGTACGGCCAACAACGTCGAGGTTGTCACCGCGCAGGATGAACTTGCCCGCGCACAGGAGAACTACATCGTCGCTGTCTCAAGCCATGTGAACGCCAAATTTGCGCTGGCTCGCGCCCTCGGCGATACGGAGAAGAACATTCTGCAGTTTGAGAGCAATCCATAGGCAGTTCGCATTTGACGAATGCAACACGGGTTCCTGCGTGCGAGGTCTGGAATATGAAACGATTGATACCAGTCATTGTCCTGCTGGCCGCGGCGATTGCCGCGGGAGTGTATTACTACCCGCGCATTGGCAAAAAGCCAGTGCCTACCAATCAGCTCACGCTATCGGGCAACATTGAAGCGCACGAGAGCCTGATCAGCTTCAAGGTGCCGGGACGAATCGACAAGTTGCCGATCGAGGAAGGCCAATGGGTAGCGCAAGGAGCCCTATTGGCGCTGCTTGAAGACGCCGATTACCTGCAACGAATCCGCATCGACGAGGCCAGTGTGCGCGTGCGCGAATCGGATCTTGCGCTTACCCTGGCCGGAACCCGCGAGCAGGAAGTGAAGGCGGCGCAGCAGACCATGATCGACGCCCAGGCAGACACGGCGCAGAAAAAGCTCGACAGCGGCCGTGCCGAGCGCCTGTACGCCAAGGACGAAGTCTCCGCGCAGGACCGCGACCTTGCGGCAACTGCGCTGAAGCGCTCCCAGGCGGTCTATTCTGCCGCTCAGCAGCGTTACAGCGAGGCACTGGAAGGCAACCGCAAGGAAGACATCGCCATCGCCCACGCCAACCTCAATGCGGCCCGCGCCAATCTCGGCCTTTCGCGCATCAACCAGGGCTACACCACGCTACGCGCCCCGTCTGCCGGCGTCATTACGGTACGCCAGGCGGAACTCGGAGAGGTGGTTTCGCCAGGCTCTCCGGTGGTCACGCTCGCGGATCTCGATCATGTGTGGCTGCGCGCCTATGTTGCCGAAACCGACCTGGGCTGGATCCATTGGGGCCAGGATGCAACGATTACCACCGACACCTATCCCGGCAAGCAATACCACGGACGCATCTCGTTCATCTCTTCTACCGCCGAGTTCACACCGAAGAGCGTACAGACCTACAAAGAGCGTGTCACGCTGGTCTACCGGATCAAGATCGATATCGACAATCCGAATCATGAACTCAAGCCGGGGATGCCTGCCGACGCTCACGTTGATCTTGCCGCCGCCAAGCCGGCCCAGCCACAGCCAGGAACGGCGCCAGCCAAGCAATGACGGAACCGCTCCAACCCGCGATCAGGATCGAGGGACTCAGCAAGAGCTTCCCGGGCGTGCGCGCTGTCGAAGCGGTGAGCTTTGACGTGCGCGTTGGGGAAATCTTCGGCCTGGTAGGCCCGGACGGGGCAGGAAAGACAACTACCTTGCGCATGCTTGCCGGGGTCATGTTGCCCGATGCCGGCACGGCGATGGTTGGCGGCTTCAACGTAGTTGGCGATCCGGAGGGCGCCAAGCACGCCCTCGGCTATATGCCGCAGCGGTTCGGACTTTACGAAGACCTCACGGTGGATGAGAACATTCGCTTCTATGCCGATCTGTTCGGAGTAAAGCGGGCCGAGCGCGAAGCGCGATCCCTCGAACTGTTACAGGCAGCGGGCATGGACGAATTCAGAAAGCGACTGGCAGGCAAACTTTCCGGTGGAATGAAGCAGAAGCTCGGCCTGGTATGCGCTCTCATTCATCGGCCCAGGGTGATTCTGCTGGACGAACCAACCACAGGAGTCGATCCGGTATCGCGGCGCGACTTCTGGCGCATCCTGTATGAACTGATGGCAGAGGGCGTGGCGATTCTCACATCCACTGCTTACCTGGATGAGGCCGAGCGCTGCCATCGGGTTGCGTTGATGCATCAGGGCAAGCTGCTGTTTTGCGATACTCCGGCAAACCTCAAGGCCGGGTTGCGCAAAGGCGTATTATCCGTAACCTCGCCGGAGCCGCGTAGAGTGCGCAGCCAACTGGAACACGCCGAGGGCATATCGAGTCTCGTATTAACCGGCGACGGCCTGCATGTTGTGGTGGACAACGCAGCTCGCCGCATTCCTGAATTCGAGGCGTTGCTCACACAGGCGCAGGTACCTTTCGACCCCATTCAGCAAGTTGCGCCAACCATCGAAGACCTTTTTGTCGATGCTGTAGGCTCCGGAGACACTCCCCATGCCTGAGTCCGCCAATTCGGTCGTGGTCGAAAAACTGGTCAAGTGCTTCGGCAGTTTTGTGGCCGTGGACCATATCGACCTCGAAACGCGCAAGGGTGAGGTGTTTGGTTTTCTCGGACCGAATGGCGCGGGGAAATCCACAACCATCCGCATGTTGTGCGGCCTGCTCAGACCAACCTCGGGGCGCGCCATGGTTGCAGGGTACGACGTGGCTCGCGATCCTGAAAAGGTGCGCCAGAATATTGGCTATATGTCGCAAAAATTCTCGCTTTACAATGACCTGACGGTCATCGAAAACATCCGCTTGTTCGCCGGGCTCTACAGTGTGCCCTCAGCACAGCTCAAGGAGCGAATGGAGTGGACTCTTCAAATGGCGAACCTGAAGGGCCAGGAGAATCTGATCACCGGCACGCTTCCCGGGGGATGGAAGCAGCGTCTGGCGCTGGGGTGTGCCGTGCTGCACAAGCCACCCATCATTTTCCTCGATGAGCCGACTTCCGGTGTCGATCCCATCTCGCGAAGGCAGTTCTGGGATCTTATTCAGCAGATGGCCTCCGAAGGCGTCACCATCTTTGTCACAACGCACTACATGGAGGAGGCCGAGTACTGCAATCGGCTCGCACTCATTTTTCGCGGGAAAATTGTGGCCCTCGGCACGCCATCGGAACTGAAGCGTGATTCGATGACCGGCGAGCTTCTGCTGGTGGAGTGCGAGCCCCTGGGCGACGCGGTTGAGGCGCTGCAATCGGCTCCCGGCGTGATGGACGCAGCGGTCTTCGGAAACGCGCTCCATCTTGTGGTGGGCGACGCTGCCGCAGCCGGACCGCGGCTTCGGAGTTATCTGACCGGCCGTGGCATCGCCGTCTCCCGCATCGAGCAGATACGCCCGAGTCTTGAAGATGTCTTTGTTTCGCTGACCACCGCAGCCGAAGCCGGGCAGGAAGGCAAACAATGAGCCTTCTCCGGTTGGTGGCAGTGGCAAGAAAGGAGATCATCCAGATTCTCCGCGATGTGCGCAGCCTGATGATTGTGATCGTCATGCCCGTCGCGATGGTGCTGTTGTTCGGTTATGGCGTCAATCTCGATCTGAAGGGTCTGCCGGTCTATGTCCTCGATCAGGAAGGCAGCCAGCAAAGCCAAGACCTTCTCAAGCACTTTCAAGCCAGTAAGTACTTCCATCTTGCGCGTGTCACGACCGGATATCCAGAAATCACACGCGCCCTCGACGACGGTCACGCCAAGATGGGGATCGTCATCCCGTGGAATTTCTCCCAAAAGCTGCGAGACGGCGGGCCGGTGCAAGTGCAGGCGCTAGTGGACGCCTCGGACGACAACACGGCCAACGTGTTGATCGGCTACGCGCAGGCGGTCGTTCAGGGATATTCGGCTGAAATGCAACTCAATTGGCTTGGGGCGCGCGGAATTTCGGTCCAGCCCGTCCCGGTGAGCGTGGAGACCCGCACCTGGTACAACGAGGATCTGGAGAGCAGCGCCTTCATCATTCCTGGCGTATTGGCGCTGGTCATGTCGGTGATCGGAGCGTTTCTCACTTCGCTCACCATTGCACGCGAGTGGGAGCGGGGCACCATGGAGCAACTGATCTCCACGCCGGTGAGCGCGATGGAGATCATGCTGGGAAAATTGACGCCTTATTTTGTGCTGGGCATCCTCGACACTGTTGTGGGTGCTGCGATTGCCATCTTCTGGTTCCATGTGCCGTTCCGTGGTTCATTTGTCACCCTGTTGGCCGCGTCGGCCATGTTCATGGTGGTGGTGCTTTCGCTGGGCTATTTTATCTCGGTGCTTGCCAAGAACCAGTTTGCAGCCTGCCAGATTGCATTGATTGTCGCCTTTCTCCCCGCATTCCTGTTGTCGGGATTTCTATTCCCGATCAAGCAGATGCCCGTGGCGTTGCAGTGGATCACCCGCATCTTTCCGGCCAGATACTACGTTTCGGTGCTCAAGAAGATCTTCCTCAAAGGCACGCCGGCGGCGATGCTCTACTCCGACCTGATTCCGCTCGCCGTGTTTACAGTCGTGCTGGCGCTGCTGGCCACCCGCAGCTTCCACAAGAGGCTCGAATAAAGGAGATTGGATCCTATGCTGGGCCGCATCAAGCAGATGATCGTCAAGGAATTCATCCAGGTGCTGCGCGATAAGAGAACGCGGTTCCTCCTGATTGGTCCGCCAATTATCCAGATGCTTGTTTTCGGATACGCGGCCACTTACGAGATTCATCATGTGGCGACAGCCGTGGTCGATCTGGACCATAGCCAGGAAAGCCGCGATCTGGTCTCGCGATTTACCTCGAGTCCTTACTTTGACGTGAAGTGGCAACTCTCGGACTCCCGCCAGCTAGGCGACCTCATCGACCAGGGAAAGGCAACGGTAGGTCTGGAGATTCACGCCGGATTTGCGCAGCAATTGAGGAAGGGTGAGACTGCACCGTTGCAGGTGATTGTGGACGCCACGAACTCGAACACCGCGCTGATCGCCTCATCCTATATTTCGCAGATTGCGCTTGGATTTGCCCGGGATTACCAGCAGGACCGGATTTACCGGATAGCGCCCCAGTTGGTCGAGGTGATGCCGTCCGTGGTGCTGGAAGCGCAGCCCTGGTATAACCCGAACTTCAGCAGCCGATGGTTCCTTGTGCCCGGGGTCATCGGCAGCCTGACGTTGGTACTGGTGATTATGTTGACGGCCTTTGCAGTAGTTCGCGAGCGGGAGATCGGAACGCTCGAGCAGATCATGGTTACGCCGATCCGGCCGGCGGAGTTCATTCTTGGCAAGACCTTGCCGTTTTTCCTTCTCGGGCTCTTCGATGTTTCGCTCATTGGGGCCGTCGGGTCGGTCTGGTTTCAAGTGCCGTTTCGGGGCAGCATTTGGGTTCTGATTGCCGGAGTGGTGCTGTTCTTGTTGTGCATGCTGGGAGTTGGGCTGCTTATCTCCACGGTTTCATCTACGCAGCAGCAGGCGATGGTGACCTCGTTTTTCTACATCATGCCAGCCATTACCTTTTCAGGGTTTGGTTTTCCGATCAGTACTATGCCGCAGTGGATGCAGTACATCACCTATGCTTTGCCCATCAGGTACTTCCTGGTCGTGCTCAGGGGAACCTACCTCAAGGGCGTCGGCATGGATATTCTCTGGCCGCAAATGCTGGCGATGTTATGCCTTGGGCTCGGATTCCTAACGGTAGCCGTGCTGCGCTTTCACAAAGCGCTCGATTAAGGAACATGAGAGGACAAGGTCTGGAATGGTGGGTCGCGTCATCGTGCGACTGAAGCCGTTGGATTTCCCAATAGTGAAGCGGAATGGCGTCGCGGGCTCATATCGTCCGCTGGAAATCTGATCGAGAAGTCTCCGAATCGATTTGTCTGGATCAATATCATAATCAGCGAAGTCAATCACGTCGCGGATAGACGCATTGCCTAGCTCTTTTCGGATTCGCTTCCATGTACTCCACCGCGACGACTTGCTAATTTCCTTGATTGCCGCCATAGGCAAACCAGCTTACCTCAACACCAGAGAAATCGGACACCTGACGCGAAGGAATCTGAGGGACGGCGGAGAACCCCTCTTGGAAGTGCCCAAACCTCGAGACCTCAAAGAAAGAGGCTTAACCCAATTTCAATCCCGAAAGTCCTGGAAACCGCCCCTTGTGCCGATGTCGGTGGCCAAGTTGCAATGCGGCATCGCAATCCAAATGCGGTGAAATGCGGTGAAGTTCTGTTTTGGGAATTTGCAAGTTATTGATTTAATGGCTCCTCAGGTAGGACTCGAACCTACAACCCTTCGGTTAACAGCCGAATGCTCTGCCATTGAGCTACTGAGGAATATTGTGGCGCTGGAGCGCCCTTGTTGATTTACAAATCGATTGTAACCAGCCATGAACCCGAACGTCAAACATCGTGGGCGGAAAATTGTGGAATTCTGATTTCTAGCCCGAGTGCGAGTTGATTAGCGCTGTGCGTGAACCCTGCGCGACGGGGCGAGTGAGCAAACTCACAGCGGCAGCATCCAGTATCCATGTCAGAACCCCAGCTCTGGGAACGATCAGTTGCGCTGGAACAGATTCAGGATCGCGTGGGCCCTCGATGACCTTTTTCACCACAGTCGCTTTGTCCGGCCCTGTGACTAGGAAGGTGATCTGCCCGGCATTGTTGAGGACCGGCGCGGTCAGAGTTACTCGCCAGGAGTTCACCTCTTCCACGTGATCGGCCACCACCAGGCGCTGTTGCTCGTGAAGAACTGGACTGTGAGGAAACAGCGAGGCAGTATGTCCGTTAGCGCCGAGTCCGAGAAGATTGTAATCGAGGCGTGGTAGTCCGTTACACAGCGGAAGGTTCTCCCGCAAGGTCCGCTGATAGAGATCCGCTGCCTCGATGGCAGTGCCGTCGCCGGTTGGGATGCGGTGGATATTCGTGGGCGGGACGGGAACTCGGGAGAGAAGAAGTTCGCGCGCCATGGAGTAGTTGCTGTCCGGGTGGCCGGGCGGAACGTTGCGCTCGTCTCCCCAGTAAAAATGAATGGAATTCCATGGGACGAGGCTGGCAAAAGGCTCGGCGGCCAGCACTTGAAAGAGGCGGCGCGGGGTGCTGCCTCCGGAAAGAGCCGCGTTGCAGGGCTTGCCTTCGGCGGCCAGCTTGCGCGCCAACGCGGTAAATTGTCCGGCGGCAATGCGGACGGCCTCATCGATATCCGCACCAACGAGTATTTCGGCTTCAGCCAAATGGAAGCGCTCAGGCGGCATCGGCTATCTCCGTGTCTACCTTCGCCATCGACATCCAACGATGGCCGGAATCCCCCAGTAATTTCTCTGCCTCTACTGGACCCTCCGAGCCGGCGGCGTAGTTCGGGAAAGATGGAGGCGGAAGCTGCGCCCACGCTTCTTCAATGGGTGTAATGATCCTCCACTCCGCCTCAACCTCGTCGCGGCGGGTGAAGAGCGTGGCATCGCCGCGCATGGCATCGAGAATAAGAGTCTCATAGGCGACTGGAGTGTTGCTGCCAAACGCGTCCTCGTATGAAAACTTGGCCATCACGGGAACGGTATCCATATGAGTTCCGGGACGTTTGACACCA
>Ga0302320_10003611_pt1 | contig 35776 bp, 24 predicted proteins | sample Bog_T0_3_FD_202130 | JGI IMG/M metagenome (GOLD analysis project Ga0302320, IMG submission 202130) | Peat permafrost microbial communities from Stordalen Mire near Abisko, Sweden - Bog_T0_3 | ecosystem: Environmental > Terrestrial > Soil > Wetlands > Peat | place: Sweden: Abisko, Stordalen Mire...
TCTGACCATGAAAATCTCGTTCGATACCAAGAGCTTCCTCTTTGACGGTCAGCGCAAGTTGATCCTCAGCGGTGACGTGCACTACTTCCGCCTGCCCAAGGCCGAGTGGAAGGATGTCCTGACCCAGGCCAAGCAGGCCGGGCTCAATGCGGTCAGCACCTATATCCCGTGGAACGTGCATGAGCCCGCCGAAGGCAAGTGGGATTTCGCGGGCGAGGCCGACCTGGAAGGCTTCCTGAAGCTGGCCAAGCAGATGGACCTGTTGGTCATCGCCAAACCCGGCCCTTTCATACGCAGCGATTGGGCCTTTGGCGGCTTCCCGGCCTGGTTGCATGGCAAGGGCGTGCGCCATTTCCGCACCAGCGACGCGACCTACATGGCCGCCGTGGACACCTACCTGGACAAGGTCCTGGGCGTGCTGGCCCGCCATCAGGTGGGCAAGGGCGGCAACGTGTTCCTGGTCCAGATCGAGGACGCCTTCGACCTGGTGCCTCAGGACCCGGCCTATCTGCGCCACCTGGAGAACAAATTCAAGAAGAAGCTCACGGTGCCCGTTTATTTCAACCTGGCTGACCCGGGCTCGGGCGGCGGCTTCGTCAAGGGCGCGCTGCTGGGCGTCAGCATGGAATCCCACGCGGGCCAGGCCTTGCGCCGCGTGCGCGAGCTGGCTGGCACGCACCGCCAGCCGCTGATGGTGTCCCAGCTCTTCACCGCCCATGCGGACTATTGGAACGACGGCGGCGAGAAGGCCCCGCGGGCCTGGGCCGAGGTCGAGGCCGTGCTGAACGACTCCTTGGCCAACGGCGCGGCCCTGGTGAACCTTTCGCCCTTCGCCGGCGGCAGCAATTACGGCGAGCGCGCCGGCCGCGGCCTGCATGGCGACCGCAGCTTCGCCGCCACCAGTTGGGACGGGGGCGCGCCCATCAGCGAACTGGGCGAGCGCACCGACAAGGCGCTGGGACTGGGCCTTTGGTCGCGCTGGGCCCGCACGCTGGAGGCGTCGCTGCTGGGCTCGGAGAAGGTGGACGAGGACCACCCGGTCGTGCCCAGCGAGGTCAGCGTCATCGCCCGCGAGCAGGGCGACACGCGCGTCTACTTCCTGCACAACCCCACCCGCGACACGCTCAACGGCAAGATCCAGGTGGACGAGGCCCTGCCTTTCAGCCTGGCCCCCGGCGAGCGCCGGGCCTACGCCTTCAACCTGAGCCTGACGCCCAATCTGAGCGCCCGGGCCTGCTCGCATCCCTACTTCGTGGAGCACCTGGGCACCCGCACGGTGATCGTGCTGTGGGGCGAGCCGGGCCAGAAGCTCCACTTCTACGGGTCGGGCACGCTGGACGTGGCCAGCCGCAGCAGCGACCAGATACTGGTGGAGCATGAGCGCAAGGGCTTCGTGCTCAGCACCGAGTTCACCACCCGGCCGCAGCGCCTCCTGGCCAAGGTCATGTTCGAAAGCGGCAAGCGCGAGGCCCTGTTCCTGATCGTGACGCGGCAGCTGGCCGAGCAGTGCGCCTTCGACCCTGCCAAGGGCCGCCTGGTGCTGGGCTCCGCCGAGGTGGATTTCACGCACAAGACCGCCCGCCTGGAGCCGGGCTCGCGCACGGTCATCAGCGTGGCCGAGGAAGCGCTCGACGAGGAGTACTACACGGTCAAGGAGCAGGAGGCCAAGAGCATCAAGGTCCCCGCCACCGGCGTGCTGGACGAAGCCGCCTTGCTGAAGCGCTTGGAAGGCCGCAAGGATTGGAAGCCCTTGCATGTGGGCCAGGACCTGGCCGAGCACGGCTTCAGCAGCGACCGGGCCTGGATGCGGCTGCGCTTTGAGGCGGCGGCGGCGGGCAAGAAGCACCTGATCTTCCCCGACTTGGAGGACCAATTCGCGGCCTTCTACAAGGGGCAGTATCTGGGCCTTTACGGCCGGCTGGGCAAGGGCCTGGACCTGGAGCTGCAGGTCAAGCAGGGGAGCAATGAGCTGCTGCTGGCCGTGCACACCTTTGGGCGCTACGCCGAGGGCAGCAAGCTGGGCGAGAAGAAGGGCCTGCTGCTGCCGGTCTTCGATGGCGGCGAGGTGCAGGCCTGCGGCGAAGGCTGGCATTTCCTGGAGGCGGCCGGCCCGCTGGACTTCCAGATCTTCTCGGCCCCGACCTTCAGCGGCCGCGGCTGGGAGCTGGGCGCGTTGGCCAAGACGCTGGAGCGCGGCGGCTACGTGTGCGCGCGCAAGAAGTTCAAGGTCCCGGAGTGGGCCACCCGCGTGCGCCTGAACCTGCACGCCGGCGATGTCCGGATACAAGTGGCCGTCAACGGCGACTTGGTGGGCGAGCACCCCGATGCCCGCGGCGCCCAATACCAGGAGTTCGAGATCACGCCCTACCTGATCAAGGACCCCGCCAAGCCTGGCCACTATGACGGCCGCGCCGAGAACACCATGGCGCTGTTCTTCAAGGGCCCCACCAAGGGCTACCAGCATTGCGAGCTGCTGTTCCTGGGCCCGGAGCTGAAGGCCGAGATGAGCACCTGTGAGGGCCTGGCCGGCCCCGACGAGTATGAGGCCATGAAGGACAAGGGCTGGAGCAAGCCCAAGAAGGGGCGCTACGGCTTCTGGAAAGCCGCCTTCAAGACCCCGCCGCTGAAGGATGTGGCGGCGGCGGTGCTCACCCTGCCCAAGCATGGGCGTGGGGTGCTGTGGCTCAACGGCAACTGCCTGGGCAAGCACTGGCAGAACGGCGTGGCGGAGGCGGTGAAGCTGCCGCTGAGCTGGTTGAAGCCCGCCAACGACCTGCTGGTGCTGGAAGAGGAGGCCGGGCTCCCCCAGGAGGCGGTCATCACCTTCCTGCCCCGGCTGTCCGAGGAGAAGCTGCCCTGACCCCCGCGACCCGGCCCCTTGGGCCGGGTCGCTCATTTGGCGTGGAGCCTCATTGAAGATCCCGTTGCTGCTGCTGGCCCTTGGGTCGGCCCTGTGCGCCCCCTTGGCGGCGGAGCCGAAGGTGGCCCTTCTGGGCCCCTTCCCCGAGGAGAAGAGCGTTGAAGTGCTCTCAGCGCAGATGGCCTTGGAAGCCGCCAATGCCCAACCCGGCGCCGTGCGGCTGAAGCTGGCGGTCTTCAACGCTGGAGCCGCCCCGGACGCCAGCCTGGAGGCCGCGCGTAAATTGGCCTCGGATCCCGAGGTCCTGGCCGTGGTGCTGCATGGGGAAGCAGCGGCGTCACCCGCCGTGCTGGCCGTGCTGAAGCAGGCGGGCTTGGCCGTGGTCTCCGCCAGCTCGTGGGCCCAGCCCCGCGCGGCCGAAGCCGGCCCCACCTGGCTTTGCCCGGCGCTGCCGGCCATGGCGGAGAGCGCGGCGGTGTACGCCCGGCGGGAGGCCCGCCAATCGCAAGTGGCCGTGCTGGACAACGGGGCGGCCACCTCGACCGCCGCAGCCAAGGCCTTCGCCGAGCGCTTCCGCGCCTTGGGCGGCAAGGTCCCCTACGAAGGCAGTTGGAAGGGCGACGACGCGGGCTTGGATGATGCCCTGAAGGGCATGACAGCCCATTGGCCGCAGATGATCTTCTATGCCGGCGACGCCGCGGACGCCTCGCGGCTGGTGCTGGCGATGAAGGGCGAGAAGTCGCTGAAGAACGCCGACCTGATCGGGCTGCCCAGCCTGTTCGAGCCCGCATTCTTCGATGGGGCCCGCCTCAAGAGCTTGCGCACCCGCGGCCTCTTCCCCTGCCCCGATTTCCCCGGCACCGGCCCGTTGACCCGCTTCATCGGCTTAGCCTTCCCCAAGACCAGCCCCGAGTACAAGGCTTACGTCCGTTTCGCTTTCCGCCGCCCGGAGCGCTGGACCAGCATGCTGTTCGATGCGGCCGCCCTGGCCGCCCGGGCGGTGAGGCAGGCCGCCGCACCGGCCCCCCGGCCCACCATGGTGCCGGCCGCCGCGGCGGTCAGCGCCACCGTGCAGGCCGCCGGGCTCAGCCCTGCGGCCTCGGTCGCCAGCCCCACTGCGGCTGTGGAGCCCACCGCCGCGCCGGAGGCGGGCCCGCCCAGCCGGGAGCGGGTGGCGGCTGCCCTGCTGGCCCTGGATGGTTACCGCGGCATCCGCGGGGCGGTGAAGTTCTCGGCCACCCGCGAGCCGGTGGACGCCAAGGTGATGGTCTATTACGCGCTGAACAAGGTGAACAAGAAGGAGATGGCCTGGCGTGAGAAAGCCTATGGCCCGCCTTTCTGACCCAAGGAACCCTCCCATGACCCGATGCCTGATCCTGGGCCTGGCCCTGGGCCTGACGGCCCCGCTGATCGCCGCGCCCCTCCCCAAACCAGCCGCCGTGACGGTGGACCCGCAAGGCCCGCGTTTCAGCTGGGACGCCGTGGACGGCGCCCAGCTTTATCGGGTGGCCGTGTTCGACGCGCCCGACGCCGAGGGCAAGCGCCTGCTGCTGGCGGCGGTCTGGGTCACGGCGGACCATTGGGCCTATGGCGGAGGCCCGGTGGTGGCGCGCGCGGCCAAGCTCAACAGCACCAAGCCGCTGCCCCTGCCGTTGGGCCACCGCTTGCGGGTGATGGTGGCCGCCGCCGGCGAGGACGGGGCCGACAAGAGCGATTGGGCCGGGGCTGATTTCGAGGCCGCCGCGCCCAAGGCCGCCGCTGCCCCCCGGCTCGACGCAGCATCGACCGCGACGCCCACGGCCACGCCCAGCCCGACGCCCAGCCCCACGGCGGCCCCCGGTCAAGCGCAGGCGGTCAGCGGCGCGGCGGAGGCCACCTTGGACGTGGAGGGCGGGGACGAGTTCAAGAGCACGCCGGAGCCGGCGGTGATCGACCTGCAGGATTCCACCAGGACCGCCGCAGCGGCAGGCACGCCCACGGCGGCGGTGGCGGGCGCGCCCAGCCTGGCCGCAGGGCGGGCGTTGTTGAAGTCCGGCAAGGATGAGGACGCCGAAGCCGTGTTCAAGGCCCTGCTCACGCAGGACCCGCGCGACGCCGACGCCTGGGAGGGCCTGGGCGACAGCTACGCCGACCGCAGCATGAAGGTGGAGGCGGCCGATGCCTACGAGAAGGCCCTGCAGATCAACGCCGACAACAAGCGCCTGAAGGAGTGGATGGAGAAGAACGTCCGCTATTGAGCCGGGGCTGCTGGATGGAAAAAAGAAGGGCAGGACCTCGCGGTCCTGCCCTTCTTTTTTTGCGTGGTTGGGTCGGCGCCCTACTTGCGCTCGCCGAAGATGCCCATCAGCGGCATGAAGCGGTCCGGCCGGGGCACATGGTAGAACCACACGAAGTAGGAGATCAGGAAGGGCAGCATCACGCCCGAGACGCTCAGCTGGAAGATCAGCTGAAAGGGGCCGATGTCGGCGCGCGAATAGGCTTGCAGGGCGAAGAGCGGCAGGCAGGCGTTCACCAGGCCAGCCAAGCCCACCACGGGGATGGACTTCTGCGGCCGTTCGGCGACATAGGCGTAACCGCAGGCCTGCATCACCAGGAAGAGCCCATGCTCCTGCAGGTAGATCAGGCCCACTTGGCCGGCATGCAATTGGCTCTTCGCCAGCTCCGGCGTCAGGCACAGCCAGGCGCCCAGCAGCAGGTGGATGACGAAGGCCAACCAGAAGGAGAGGCGGTAGAAACGCATGGGTTCCTCAGCAGGGAAGGCAAGAACGTTACAATAGAGCGGGCTTTTTAGTCAAGGTATCGTTTAATGGAACAGAGTTCGGAAGTATGGGAAATAGGGCAAATAGGACGGTGTTGAATTGCAAGATCAAAAGCAGCCCTCATCATTGACAGTTACGACCGAAAACATGACTATTCCGTATAGATTGATAGATGGAGGAAACGATGCGCTTGTCCCCCCTGGAAGAATACGGCCTGCGTTGCCTGATCCAGCTGGCCCAGCGCGGCCAGCACAACGCCCAGCCGGTGACCATCCGCCAGATCGCCGAGGGCGAGGGCCTGTCCACGGCCTACGTGGGCAAGCTCATGTTCCTGCTGCAGCGCGGCGCCTTGGTGCAGTCGACCCGGGGCGTGCAGGGCGGCTATGTGCTGGCCAAGCCGGCCGGGGACCTGACCCTGTTCGAGATCTTCGAAGCCCTGGACCCCGGCACCTTGGATGACGTTTGCGACAAATTCACCGGCAACGAGGCCGCTTGCGTGCATAGCGGCGCCTGCGCCATCAAGCAAGTGTGGCATGGCCTCAGCGAGCATGTGAACAGCTACCTGCGCGTGCGCACCCTGGCCGAGCTGGCCGGAGTGGGCGCGCTGGCTAAGACCCCCGCCTGAACCCCCAAGAAGGACGAGTGACGCGATGAGCGAGACCCTGCTGAAGATCGAAGGCCTGCACGTCAATGTGGGCGAGAAGGAGATCCTTAAGGGAGTGGACCTGACCGTGAACCGCGGCGAGATCCACGCCTTGATGGGCCCCAACGGCTCGGGCAAGAGCACGTTGAGCAACGCCATCATGGGGCATCCCAACTACACCATCACGGCCGGCAAGGTCTGGTTCAAGGGCCAGGACATCACCGCCATGCCCACCGACGAGAAGGCCCGGCTGGGGATCTTCCTGGCTTTCCAGTACCCCGTGGCCATCCCCGGCGTCACCGTCACCAACTTCCTGCGCGCCATCACCAAGGCCAAGCGCGGGGTGGAGGGGCCGGCCCGCGAGTTCCGCGCGGAGATGGCCGAGGCCATGAAGCAGCTGAGCATGGATCCGGCCTTCGCCAAGCGCTACGTCAACGACGGCTTCTCGGGCGGCGAGAAGAAGCGCTGCGAGATGCTGCAGATGGCCCTGCTCAAGCCTGAGCTCGCCATCCTGGACGAGACCGACAGCGGCCTGGACATCGACGCGCTGAAGGTGGTGTGCGAGGGCATCAACCGCGTGGCCACCCCCGAGATGTCCATGCTCATCATCACCCACTACCAGCGCATGCTGAATTACGTGAAGCCCCACTTCGTGCACGTCTTCGTGGCGGGCCGCGTGGTCGAAAGCGGCGGTTCCGAGCTGGTCTCCATCCTGGAGACCGAGGGCTACGACCGCTTCATCAAGAAATCCCTGGCGACCGCCTAAGGAGCGCACCATGCCCGATGATGAAAAAGCCGTCCTGAGGGAAGAGCTCAAGGGCCAGGTCAAGGGGATCGTCACCGAGGACTACGCCTACGGCTTCCACGACGACGACATCCAGTACACGTTCAAGAGCCGCAAGGGCCTGGACGAGCAGATCGTGCGCGACATCTCGGCCCTGAAGAAGGAGCCGGCCTGGATGCTGGAGCGGCGCTTGCAGGCCTACAAGACCTTCGTGCGCTACCCCATGCCGACCTTCCTGAGCACCAACGCGCTCAACGAGATCGACTTCGACAACATCTACTACTTCATGCGCGCCTCCGACCGCGCCGAGAAGAGCTGGGCGGACGTGCCCGAGGGCATCAAGCGCACCTTCGACCGGCTGGGCGTGCCCGAGGCCGAGCGCAGCTTCCTGGCGGGCGTGTCGGCGCAGTATGACAGCGAGGTGGTCTACCACAGCGTCAAGGAGGAGCTGACCAAGCAGGGCGTGCTGTTCATGGACATGGACACGGCGCTGCGCGAGCACGAGGACATCGTCAAGAAGTACTTCGGAACCGTCATCCCCACCGGCGACAACAAGTTCGCGGCGTTGAACACGGCGGTGTGGTCGGGCGGTAGCTTCGTCTACGTGCCCAAGGGCGTGGAAGTGGCCATCCCCCTGCAGGCCTACTTCCGCATCAACACCGACAACATGGGCCAGTTCGAGCGCACCCTGATCATCGCCGACGAGGGCTCCAAGGTGCACTACCTGGAAGGCTGCACCGCGCCCACCTACAGCGAGCACGCGCTGCATAGCGCCGTGGTGGAGCTGGTGGCCATGAAGGGCGCGACCATCCGCTACACCACCATCCAGAACTGGTCCAAGAACGTCTATAACCTGGTCACCAAGCGGGCCTTCGCCTATGAGAACGCCCGGGTGGAGTGGATCGACGGGAACCTGGGCAGCTTCCTCACCGTCAAGTACCCCGCGATCTACCTGAAGGGCGAGGGCGCCAGCGGCGAGGTCATGAGCGTGGCTTACGCCGGCGCGGGCATGCATCAGGACGCCGGGGCCCGCATCATCGCCTTCGCCGGCAACACCTCGGCCACCATCACCAGCAAGAGCATCAGCAAGGGCGGCGGCCGCACCAGCTACCGCGGCCTGGTGCGCGTGATGCCCGGCGCCAAGAAGGTCCACATCAACACCGTTTGCGACGCCCTGCTGATGGACGAGGACAGCCGCAGCGACACCTACCCCACCATGCAGGTCGACGAGAAGGACGTGAACGTGGGCCACGAGGCCACGGTCAGCAAGATCGGCGACGAGCAGATGTTCTACCTGACCAGCCGGGGCATCAACGCGGACCAAGCCCGCCTGATGATCGTCAACGGGTTCATGGAGCCCTTCACCAAGGAGCTGCCGCTGGAGTACGCGGTGGAGCTGCGGCGGCTGATGGAGCTCGAGATGGAAGGCGGCATCGGATAACACTATGAATTCAGTCGCGGCAAGATCCTTCAAGGAACACTTCTCCCTGGCGTCGGTGGAGCGGCTTTCGGCCGCCTTCGGCGACCCAGACTGGCTGAAGGCCAAGCGCCTGGCGGGCTGGGCGGCATTCGAGCGCTACTGCGCGGCGCCTGACAAGAACACCGGCACGCGCTGGTTGAAGGCCGCCGAGCGCTGGGTGGACGCCCCGCTGGACGGCGGCGCCAAGCTGCCCCTGCCCGACGCGCTGAAGCCGGGCTTGGACGGCGACTGGGGCCCGCAGGCGGGGGCCCTGAGCTACGGCTGCGAGGCCACTGAGCCGGTGCTGCTGGACGAGGAGGCGGTGAAGGCGGGCGTGACCTTCATCCCGTTGAGCCAGGCCATCCGGACCCATGCGGCCCTGCTGCAAGCCCACCTGTTCACGCGCACCGCCATGGATGAGACGCTCTACGCGGCCCTGCACGCGGCCTATTTCGGCCAGGGCGCCCTGCTGCACATTCCCAAGAACGTGAAGCTGGCCAAGCCCCTGCGCTTGCGCGGCGCCCATACCGGCGGGCATGCCGGCTTCTTCCCGCACACCCTGGTGGTGGCCGAGGAGGGCAGCGAGGCGACCCTGGTCGACGAGCTGCATTCCGCCGGCGCCGCCCCGGGCTTGACCGCGGGCGTGGCCGAGCTGATCCTGGGGCCCAACGCGCGCCTGAACTACATCAGCTTCCAGAACCTGAACCTTGCCAGCGGGGCGGCCCTGCGCCAGAGCACCGTGCTGGCCAACGACGCCCGCCTTTACACGCTGGGCGTGGTGACCGGGGGCGCCTGGAGCACCAGCTTCATCGGCACGCGCCTGGAGGGCGGTGGCGGCAATGTGGACCTGCTGGGACTGGCCCTGGCGGATGGGGACCAGCTGGTGGAGATCCGCACCCTGCAGGACCACGTGGGGCGCAGCGCCGACAGCGACGCCCTGGTGAAGAGCATCCTGCGCGGGCACAGCCGCTTCTATTTCGACGGGGTCGTGAAGATCTACAAGAGCGGGCAGAACACCAACGCCTTCCAGAGCAACCCCAACCTGCTGCTCAGCAGCGACGCCCGCGCCGAGAGCGTGCCCACGTTGGAGATCGAGGCGGACGACGTGGCCTGCAAGCATGCCGCCAGCATCGGCAGCATCGACGAGGACGAGAAATTCTACCTGCTCTCGCGGGGCATCCCCCTGCGCGAGACCGAGACCATCATCACCGAGGGCTTCGCGGCCGAGCTGGCCCAGCGGCTCCCCAATGAGCAGCTGCAGGAGCGCTTCGTGGCCATCCTGAACGGCTTAGCTTCCAGGGCCTGACATGCCTTACGACATCGACAAGATACGCCATGATTTCCCCATCCTGTCGCGCCAGGTGCACGGCAAGGGCCTGGTCTACCTGGACAACGGGGCCACCACCCAGAAGCCGCGGGCGGTGATCGAGTCATTGGTCGACTTCTACGAGAATCACAACGCCAACATCCACCGCGGCGCCCACGGCCTGGGTTCCGAGGCCACCGCCGCCTACGAGCAGGCCCGCGGCCGGGTCGACCGCTTCCTGGGCGGCAACAACGGCAACGAGGTGGTCTTCACCCGCAACACCACGGAGGCCGTCAACCTGCTGGCGCAGGCCTGGGGCCGGGAGCACCTGAAGGCGGGCGACGAGATCGCGCTGCCCATCTCCGAGCACCACGCCAACCTGGTGCCGTGGTACATGGTGGCCAAGGAGAAGGGCGCCAAGCTGGTGATGCTGCCGCTGGATGCGGACGGCCGGGTGGACCTGGGCCGGGCGGCCGAGCTCATCGGCCCCCGCACCAAGGTGCTGGCCTTCGCCTGGGTCAGCAATGTGCTCGGCGGCATCAACCCCGCCAAGGAGCTGCTGGCGTTGGGGCGCGCCCAGGGCGCGCTGACCTTCGTCGACGCGGCCCAGGCGGCCCCGCATTTCCCCCTGGCCCTGACGGATCTGGGCTGCGACGCGGCGGCTTTCAGCGCGCACAAGATGCTCGGCCCCACGGGCGTGGGGGTGCTGTGGGCCAAGGAGTCCTTGCTGGCCGCCATGCCGCCGTGGCAAGGCGGGGGCAGCATGATCAGCCGGGTCACCCCCGAGCTGGTCACCTGGAACCGCCTTCCCTGGAAGTTCGAGGCCGGCACGCCCAATATCGCCGACGTGGTGGCCTTCGGCGCGGCCCTGCAATACCTGAAGGACCTGGGCTGGGAGGCCATCGCCGAGCACGAAGCCAAGCTGACCGCCTACGGCCTGGCGCGCTTGGCCGAGGTGCCCGGCTTGAAGCTCTACGGCCCCACCGAGCCCGGACGGCGCGTGGCCGTGTTCAGCTTCAAGCTGGACGGCGTGGACCCGACCGACGCCGGCGCGCTGCTGGACGCCCAAGGCATCGAGGTGCGGGTGGGCCATCACTGCTGCCAGCCGCTGATGGACAGCCTGGGCGTCCCGGGCTTGATCCGCGCCAGCGCCTATCTCTACAACACCGAAGCCGAATTGGACGCCCTGGCGGAAGGCCTGAAGAAGGTGACCCGCACCTTGGCCCAGCCCCGGGCGCGGGCATGACCGCGACGCTGCCACCCAAGCTGCAAGCCATGGTCGACGAGCTGGCCGGCATCGACGACCTGGAGGAGAAGTACCTGGTCCTGATCGACATGGGGTCCGAAGTGCCGGACATCCCCGCCGACCGCAAGACCCCGGCCTGCCTGATCCAAGGCTGCCAGAGCGTGGTGCACGCCTACACCACGCTGGAAGGCGGCAAGCTGCGCCTGCACGGCTACGCGGACGCCAAGATCGTCAACGGCATGCTGGCGCTGCTGGTGCTGGGCTTGGACGGGCTCACGCCGCGGGAATTCCTGGCCGTGGACCCCCGGTTCATCGAGAAGACCGGCGTGATCCAGACCCTGACGCCCTCGCGGGTGAACGGGTTCTACAACATCCATGAGCGCCTGAAGGCCGAAGCCCTCATCGCCTTGGCCCAAGGGGACGCGCATGCCGACTGAGCAGGAAGTCTACGAAGCCTTGAAGCCCATCGAGGACCCGGAGCTGCACCTGTCCATCGTGGACCTGGGGCTCATCTACGGGGTCAAGTTCGAGGAGGAGGGCAAGCGGGTGGTGGTCGACATGACGCTGACCAGCATCGCCTGCCCGGTCGGCCCCCAGCTCAGGGCTTCCGTGCATGCCGCCGCGCTGAGCGTGCCCGGCGTGACCGACGCCTACGTGAACCTGCTGTTCAACCCGCCTTGGGACCCCCGCAGCATGGCCAGCGACGATGTGCTGCTGCATCTGGGGCTGGGCTGAGCTGAGGCCCGGGCGTCCCTGGCTCATCCAAGGCTTTTCGTTCCCCACCATCCAGGCCCGGGCCCCTCGCAAGGGTCCCGGGCCTTGTGCTAGAATCGGGCGCCCGACCAGCCTCTGGCAGGGTGCCTTGGAGCCTTCCGACCCTTGATACAGGCCCACAACCTCAGCTATCAATACGCCTCCGGCGGCGCCCGCGCCCTGGATGCCTTGAGCTTGCGCGTGCCCCAAGGCAGCCTTTACGGCCTGCTGGGCCCCAATGGCTCGGGCAAGACCACGTTCCTCAGCCTGTTGGCGGGCGTCCTGCCCTGCCCCCAGGGGCGCTTGAGCGTGGACGGGCACGACCTGGGCCGGGCCCCCGCCAAGGCCCAGGCCGTCAGCGCCCTGGTGCCCCAGGACCTGGCTTTCTACCCCCGCCTCAGCGTGCAGGAGAACGTGGACTTCTTCGCCGGGGTCATGGGCTATGCGGGCGCCGACGCCCGCGGCCGCGTGGACGAGGCCCTGCGGCTGGCGGCCCTGGGCCACCTGCGCGGGCAGCGCGCAGAGCGCTGCTCGGGCGGGCTGAAGCGGCGCTTGAACATCGCCATCGGCCTGCTCAACCGCCCCCGCCTGCTGCTGCTCGACGAGCCCACCGTGGGCATCGACCCCCAGTCCCGGCGCTTCATCCTGCAAAGCGTCCAGGAGATCCACGCCGCGGGCACCACCGTGGTCTACACCTCGCATTACATGGAGGAGGTCCAGGCCCTGTGCGACACCATCGGGATCCTGGACCGGGGCCGCTTGCTGGCCCAGGGCGCCTTGAAAGAGCTGTTGAAGGCCCCCCGGGGCGGCCGCAAGCCCAAGGACCTGGAGGGGCTCTTCCTTGAGCTGACCCACCGGGCCTTGAGGGACTGACATGGGCCCATTGATCCACCTCGTGCGCAAGGAGCTGCTGCTGCTGCGGCGCGATTGGCACGCCTTGCTGCTGCTCTTCCTCATGCCCACCGTTTTCATCCTCATCATGTCGCTGGCCTTGCGCGGGCTCTTCGCCAGCCACGGGCGCGTGGTCATCACCTATGCCCTGTTGGACCAGGACCGCAGCCCCGCCAGCCAGCTGCTGGCCGGCCACCTGGCCGGGCAGGCCGAGTTCCAGCGCATCGACCTGGCCGGGGATGAGGCCCGCCTGCAGGCGGCCGTGCGCGCTGACCAGGCCCAGTTCCTGGTGCGCATCCCCGCCGGTTTCGGCGCCGCGCTGCTCAGGCCCCAGCCCCAGGCGGTGGAGCTGAGCGGCGCGCCCAGCGTGGAGCCCACGCTGCTGAAGCTCTTCGACGCCAGCCTGCGCGAGGCGGCTGCGCGCGTCTACCTGAAGGCGTCGCTGGGGTCGCTGGCCCGCTCGATGGGCGACCCATCCGCGGCCGACGCGCTGGACTTGGACGCGGTCAACGCCCTGGTGGCGTCCCGCTCGCTGTACATGGGCGAGCAGCGGCTTCCCAGCTCGGTCCAGCAGAACGTCCCGGCCTGGCTGATCTTCGCCATGTTCTTCATCGCCATCCCGTTGTCCAACACCTGGGTGCAGGAGCGCAGCCACGGCACCTACGCCCGCATGCTCAGCCTGGGCGTGCCGCGCTGGAAGCTGTTGCTGGGCAAGCTGCTGCCCTACCTGGGGGTGAACCTGGCCCAGGCAGCCTGCATGCTGGCGGTGGGCGTCTACCTGGTGCCGCGCCTGGGCGGCGATGCGCTGGACTTGGGGGACGCGCCGGCGGCCTTGGCGCTGATGGTCCTGGCCGTCAGCTTCGCCGCCGTCAGCTGGGGCCTGCTCATCGCCAACGTGGTCCGCACCAGCGAGCAGGCCACCATCTTCACCGGCGTGGGCAACCTGCTGTTGGGGCTGCTGGGCGGGGTGATGGTGCCGCTGTTCGTGATGCCGGGGTGGTTGCAGGCCATCGGGCGGCTCACGCCCGTGGCGTGGGGCTTGGAGGGCTTCCTGGACGTCTTCCTGCGCCGGGGCGGCCTGGCCCAGGTGGCCCCGCGGGCAGCCCTGCTGCTGGCCTTCGGCGTGGCCGCGCTGGGGCTGGCCCATTCCTTCTTCAAGCGCCGATCAAGGGGATAGAACCATGGACCGGGAACAGCTGAAGGCCGAACTAAAAAGGCTCATCGTGACGGAATGCCAGAAGGACGTGGCGCCCGAGGGCATTGGTGATGACGAGGTCATCATGGGCGAGCGGTCGCGCCTGCAGCTGGACTCGCTGGACGCGCTGCAGATCTCGCTGGCGGTGCAGCAGAAGTACGGCAAGCGCATCGAGGGCAACAACGAGACCCGCAACGCCTTGACCTCGGTGAACGCCCTGGCAGATTTCATCCTGGCGTGACGCCCCGCCCCGCCCACATCGTCGGCCTGGGCCTCAGCTGCGCCTTGGGGCGCGGCCTGCAGCCCTCGCTGAAGGCCTTGCGGGCCGGCCAGCGCCGCACCCGGACGCTGGAGCTGCGCGGCTACAGCGAGCCCGTGCGCATGCCCTATTACGCCATGGCCGGCGAGCCGGACGACCTTTTCGCCATCGAACGCTTCCTGGCCCTGATCCCCGAGGCCGCGGCCGAGGCCCTGGCCCAGGCCGGGCTGGCGCCCGACGCGCTCAAGCGCTGCGGCATCTTCGTGGGCTCCACCGCTTTCGGGGTCAGCCGGGCCGAAGGCGAATACCTGGAGGTCCTGGGCCGTGACCCCACGGCGGCCTTCGCCCTGCCGCGGGTGGGCTTCCAGGAGATCAGTGAGCGCCTGCGCACGGCCTGCGGCGTGGGCGGCCCCGATTTCACCTTCAACACGGCCTGCACCGCCTCGGCCAACGCGCTGCTGGCGGCCCAACGCTTGATCAGCCTGGGAGCCCTGGACCATGCCCTGGTGCTGGGCTTGGAGCTGGCCAACCGGACCACCTTGACCGGCTTCAGCGGCCTGCAATTGGTGGCGGCCGAGCTGAAGCCCTTCGACGCCCAGCGCAGCGGCATCGTGCTGGGTGAGGGCCTGGGCGCGGCGGTGCTGTCGTCGTCGCCCGGGAGCCTGGGCCTGCGCCTGGCGGGCGGCGCCAGCAACAGCGACACCTTCAGCGTGACGACGGCCAATCCCGACGGCAGCAGCATCGCCGCGCTGCAGCGCACGGTGCTGCGCCTGTGCGGCCTGCAAGCCGGCCAGGTGCGGGCCATCAAGGCCCATGGCACGGCCAGCCCGCTGAACGACGCGGGTGAGGCCGCCGGCCTGCGCCAGGCCTTCGACCCGCTGCCGCCGGTGCTGGCGCTCAAGCCCTACCTGGGCCACACGCTGGGCGCCTGCGGCATCATCGAGCTGGCCCTGCTGGCCGGCGCGCTGGAGCAGGGCTGGATGCCCGCCACGGCCGGCTTCAGCCAGGCTGACCCGGCGTTGGGGCTCACGCCGCTGTTGCAGGAGGCTCCCGCCCCGGACGGCGCCTACCTGCTCAACTACTTCGGGTTCGGCGGCAGCAACACGGCGCTGGTGCTGGAGAAGGCGTCGTGAGCGGCTTGCGCGCCTTCAGCCATCACCTGCAGGCCGTGGGCCAGGCGCCGCTGCCGCCCTTGGACGAGGCCATCCGCCAGGCCTGCCGCGAGCCGTATCGCCGGGTGGACCGCTTCATCCAACTGGCGCTGCTGGGCGCCGCGCGCTGCGGAGCGGGGCTGCCGCTGGACGAGGGCTGCGGCCTGTACCTGGGCTCCGGCATCGGCCCCGAGGGCAACAACATCGTGGTGCAGGAGCAGATCTGCCGCGACCACCTGCTGCCGCGGCCCTTCAACTTCGTCAACACGCTGGGCTCCAGCGCCACCTATTTCGTGGCCAAGGACCGGGGCCTGACGGCGCAGGGCTGGTGGGCCTGCCGCCGGGGCGCCACGCTGGAGGCCTTGCTGGAGCTGGCCCTGGCCGACCTGGCGCTGGGCGTGTGCCGACAGGCGCTGGTGGGCGTGGTGGAGGAGTGCCCGGCCCCTTACGAGGAGCATCGCTTGCGCTGCCAGGCGCCCGCCGCCGCCGTCATGGCCGAAGGCAGCCATTGGCTGCTGCTGGAGGCCCAGGCCGCGCCCGGCGGCGCTTCGCTGGCGCTGCGCGCCGGCGAGCCCGCCGAGCTGCTCGAAGCCCTGGCCCAAGCCTGGGCCGCGGGGGATGCGCTGGCTTTCGGGGCGCAGGTGCCGCCGTTGTTGCAGGCTGGCGTGGCCCGGCTGGTGGGCGCCCCACCGTTCGGGGCGGGGCTGCCCTTCCATGATTCGCTGGCGGCGGCGCGGGCCACGGCTTGGCTGCAGGAGAAAAAAAAAGGCCGCCTGCACCTGTTGTGCGGCGGCCCTGAACGGCTCATGTACCTCTCCATCCAAGCGCCGGCCTGAGGCCGGCGCTTTTTTTACGCCACCCGCCGCATGGTCTTGTACGCCTGCTTCTCCGCGTCGGCGATCCCCAGCAACTGGTCCGCCAGCAGCCCCAAGTCCAGCGCCTGGCGCTCCTTCACCATCTTGGCCGCGCTCAGGCCGAACTGGCGCCATAGGTCCCCGGCGGCGGTCAGCTCGGCGCCGGCGTCCGCCAGGCCGGGCTTCTTCAGCAGCCCGGCGGCCTCCTGCAGGAAGCTGGCGAAGAGGAATCGGAAGCCGCCGCCGCCCGTGCCGATCTCCTCCTGCATGCGGACCATGTGCCCCAGGTACAGCTTCAGCCGGCGCAGGTCCCGGGTGGGGAGGCCGCGCACCTTCTTGGCCACGGTGCGGATGCCCCACACGCCGATCAAGGGCACGGGGGTGTGGAGCATCATGCCGCTGGTGAAGCGCAGGCTGTCGCGCACGGCGGCCGCCCAGTCGATGGAGGCGGGGTCGGGCACCCATTCGGGGTAGTAGAGCAGGCTCTTGGGCGCCAGGGTGCCCTTCACCGAGCGCGCCTTCCGCAGGTCGGCGGCGGGGCAGGTGGTGGGGACGTCGATCACCGGGTCGCTGATCAGGTACTCGCCGCCCCGGCGGCCGGTCACCATCAGGTTGTGGGCGCTGAAATGGAAGCGCATGTCGGGGGGGAAGTAGGGCAGCCAGAACACGCTGCTCTGCAGGCCCACCGCGCGCCCGGCGTCGAGATGGGCGTCCAAGGCCCGCATGCCGGCGTCGGGGTCCTTGAAGGTCTCGAAGCGGAAGCGCACGCCCAGCCGCTTCTGCACCCCCTTCAGGATGCCCTTGGGCGGCATGCGGAAGGCGAAGAGCGGCATGCCGCCCAGCTTCACGAAGGGCAGGTAGGCGTAGGTCAACCCGGCGCCCACCCCGAAGGCCATGGCCTCGCTGATGGGCAGGCCGGCGTGGCTGAGCAGGCCGGAGACCACGCCGCTCTCGCAATGGGCGGTCTGGCGGTGCTCGAAGGGGATGACAACGTCGCTCACGGGGCCTCGGGCAGGGAGCTCAGCTGGCTGACGCTGAGGCCCAGGGCTTCGGCGTAGCGCTGCTGCCTGGGGGCCGCGAGGCGCTCGAAGGCGCCGGGGCGCAGGTGGCGCCGGACCTGCCATTGCCATTGGCCGCTGAGGTCGGCCAGCAGCACGGGGTCCATGCGGCGGGCGTACATGTGGTATTGAAGGGGGGAGCCGGAGCCGGACTTGGCGGCGGCGTGGGCCTCGGCGGCCAGGCGCTTGAATTCATCGATGGCCTGGTCCAGCACGATCTCCTCGGCCTCCCAGCCGTTGCTGGGCACGATCTGGTAATGGCCGTCCTGGTCCAGCGCGTACAGGGCTTTGCTGTGGCCCATGAACGCCTTGGCCTGGTGCTGGGGGACCTCGTCCTTCTTCATCCGGTCAGGCCGGGGGCGCGGTGACGGTGAGATGCATGAAGCCGGTGCTCATGCGGCCGCTCTCGGGCACGTAGCACAGCAGGCGTTGGCCCGCCTTCAGCCGCCCGCTGTGGAAGAGCTCGTCAAGGATGATGTAGATGCTGGCGGAGCCGGTATTGCCCTTGCGGTGCAGGTTGGTGAACCAGCGCCCGTCAGGGATCTCAAAACCGGCGTCCTTCAGGCTCTGGGCCACCCGCGGCCGGAAGAATTCGGACGAATAGTGGGGGAGGAACCAGTCGACCTGGTCGGGGCGGAGCTCGGGATGGGCCTGCAGCACCTGGCGCATGCCCAGCTCGGCGGTGTAGCGGGTGACCACCTCGTTGAGCTGCTTGACGTCCTGCTTCACGCTGAACACGCTGCGCTGCAGCCACTCGTGGGGGCTGAACGACCCCCAGCCTCTCAGGCTGCCGTCGGGCTGCTTCTCGGCGCCGGCGTACATGCAGGCGTCCTGCTCGCCGGCGAAGCTGCGCGCCACGATCCAGTCGATGCGCAGCGACAGCCCGGAGGGGGCCGGTTGGGGCTCGATCAGCACGGCGCCGGCGCCGTCGGAGAGCATCCACCGCAGGAAGTCCTTCTCGAAGGCGACCTCGGGGTGCTGCTCCAGCGCCTGGATCTGGGCTTCCAGCTCGGGCTGCAGCATCACGCCGCGCATGTACTGGCTGGACAGCTCGCTGCCCAGGGCCACCGCGTGGTGGAACTCGCCGGCGCTGACCCCCAAGGCGGCGTATTTCAGCGCGCTGAGGCCGCAGAGGCAGATGCCCGCGGTGGAGACCGCCTCCAGGGGGCCCAGGGCCAGCTCCCCGTGCACCATCACCGCGTGGTTGGGCATCACCTGGTCGGGGACCGTGGTGCCGCAGGCCAGCAGGTCCACGCTCGCCAGGTCGAAGCCGGGGCGCGCCAGGGCCCGCACGGCGGCCGCAGCCAGCTGGGCGTTGGTGTGGGTCAGGGCGCCGGTGGCGGGGTCCAGGGCGTAATGGCGGGTGACGATGCCGTTGCTGCGCAGGATCAGGCGGCGTGCCCGCGAGGGCTTTCCGCCGACCTGGCCCAGCACGCCCTCCATGTGGTCGTTGTCCACCGGTGCGTTGGGCAGGAAGGCTGCGACGTTGTTGATATAGGCGTTCAAGGGCGTTCCCAAAGGGGGTGCGTCGTCATTCGCCTGACGGGGCGGAGAAATAGGCCCGTTGGGCCTCCAGGCGCCGCCGCAGCAAGGGGCCCAGCAGGCTGCGCAGGAGGTAACCCAGCGGGACCAGGGTCAGGATGATCAGGACCAGCCAGGCCACGTATAAGACCAGGGCCACCTGGCGCTTCCAGTCACCCTGGGGGCCCAGGGCGCGCAGCAGCCGGCCCCACAGGCGGAAGCCGCGCTTGGCGGCGCGCTCGGTGGCGATGAGGGCGGTGTTCACCGGGGCCGCGCCCAGGCCCTGCAGAAGGCCGGCGTCCAGCGCCGCGCCCTGGGCCAGGCGCTGGGCCATGCGCTCGCCGAAGCGTCGCGCGCCCGCCACCTTGGCGGCGGACACCCCGGCCGCGGGGATCAAGCCGCCCAGCTTGGCGGCGGGGCTGCCGCTGAGCATCCACAGGGGCGTGGCCAGGAAGCTGCCCACCGAGCCCGCCTCGTCCACCAGGGCGGCATGGCCCACATGGCGCGCGCCCAGCGCCGCCAGCCGCTGTTTGACCACCTCTTGGGCTTGCAGCCACATGTCGCGGCAGGCCACCACCGTGACCACCGGCTTGCCCTTCAGCAGGCGGGCGGCATCGGGGCCCTTGAGGAAGGCTTGAATGGGCAGGGAAGGCGAGAGGAACCAGGCGGTGTAGCCCAGGATCACCAGGTCGTAGGACTCCTGGGTATCCAGGCTCAGGGGTTCCAGCGCCGGCACGTCCCCATGGACGGTCTCGGGGAAGGTGTCAAAGAAGCGGAAAAGGGGCCAGGGGAAGGGGAAGGGCTGCTGGGGCCTCAGGGTCTCCACGGTCACCTGAAGGCCCGGGTCCTCCTGCAGCGGCGCCAGGATGGATCGCAGGACGCCGCTGAGCTGGCCGGTCTGGGAGAACTGGATGACGAGTACTTTTTTCATCTCGTGGCACGGACCTTTTGACATTGTAAGGCCAAGGGAAGGCCCTGATTTTGCTTGGAGGGCCCCAAAGGGTCAATCCCAAAGCCCCTGGAGCGTCAGTCCTCATCCGGCGCGGCGTCCAGAAGGGCCCGCAATTGCGCGATGAAGGCCTTCAAGGAGGGATCCGGGCCGCCCAGGGCCAGCGCGCGCTCGTAATGCGGCAACGCCTTGCGCCGCAGCTTCAAGGCATACTCGGCGTCGGCCAGCCCGCGCCAGGCCTTGGCCGATCGCGGGTCCAGCAGCACGGCCTCCTGGAACGCCGTGCGGGCCCGAGGGGCTTGTTCGCTGTCCAGGGCCGCCTGGCCCACCGCCACGGCTTCATCCACGCTGGCATAGCTGCGCTCGGGCGCCTCCTCGACCACGGTGGCATAGCGCAGGCGGTAGCGCTGCGCCCGGGCTTCGGCCCGCGCCAGGCGCCGCGCCTCGGCCTCCTTCTTCTGCGCCACATCCGCCGCGCCCCAGAAAGGCCGCGCGGGCCACACGGCCAGGCTGATGCACACGCTGGGGCCGGAGTAGTCGAAGGTCACTGCGTCGTGGACCATGTCGTAGCCGGAGGTGGAGGAGTCATAGACCTCGTGGCTGGTCCCGAGGGTGGCGCGGGCAAAATGATAAGCCAGCTCCAAGCCCAGGCTGAAACGGCTGCCCAGCATCTGCTCCAGGCGGTAGCACAGGGCGTAGCTGGCGAAGCCGGGATCATTGTCCAGCGTGGCATAGTTGCCATGGCTGTCGGAATAGTCGTAGTCGCTGGTGTTGGCCCCCAGCACCGACCAGCCTGCCCGGGCGCCGAAGGTGTGCATCAGCGGGCGCGAGCCCAGGCCCCCCGTGGCCACCCGGTAGACCGGCATGATGTAAAGGGTGTCGATGGGGCTGACACCGAAGCCCAGCTCCACGCCCAAGCCGTCCGAGCCCTGGAAGCCCAGGCCCATCTCCAGCAGCGCGGCGGTGTTGCTGTCGGTCCCGCCATAGGTGTCGGTGGCCAAAAGGTCGTTGCTAGGACGCCAGCTGCTGTCGTTGAAGGTCTGCGCGCCCAGGTCGGCGTGGATGTAAAAGCTGTTCTGAAGGGCTTCATCGTCCAAGGCCGGTGACGCCGGGGCGGACTGCGGCGCGGCTGCCACGGCGGGATCCGATGGGTCTGCCAGAGGATCGGCGGCCAGGGGGGCGGCCAGCAGCAGCAGGGCCAGGAAGCGGGTCGAACGGCGCATGGGTGGGGCATCCAAGGGGGGGGCATCCGCCGGCGGTGCTCATGGCCGAGCCAGGCCGGGCGGGGCATTCAGGCTACGCTAAGTTGGCGGTGGGGTCAAAGGCGGGCGTGATTGTGCTTGGTGGCGCGGGCGGGGATGGTTAGGATTCTGCTCCGGCCCGCCGCTGTTGGCGGGCTGATCGCCGCCATCCCCCGGTGCCCCATGCCCGCCGCCGCCGCCGCCATCATCGCTGACCTGCTCGCCCTGTCCCGCGCCGCCGGCGCCCGCGAGGATTGGGTGCTGCATGGCGGGGGCAACAGCTCAGCCAAGGGCTGGACGCGGGACCGCTGGGGCAAGCCGCTGCGGACGCTGTGGGTCAAAGGCTCCGGCTCGGACATGCGGACCCTGGAGCAAAAGCACCTGACGCCGCTGGACCTGGGAGCGCTGTTGAAGCTGCGCGCCCTCAAGGCCTTGGATGATGCCGCCATGGTGGCCGAGCTGGGCCGGGCCATGCTCTCGGCCCAGGCGCCGCGGGGCTCCATTGAGGCCTTGCTGCATGCCTATCTTCCGCCCGACTTCGTGCTGCACACCCATGCCGACGCCACCGCGGCCCTGATCGACACGCCGCGCTCGGCCTGGCACGTGGAAAAATGCTTCGGTGGGGCGGTGGGCCTGGTGCCGTACCAGCGGCCGGGCTTCGGCTTGAGCGTGGCGGTGGCGGACGCGTTCGACGCGGGCCGCCGGCCCGGCCGGCCCTGGCGCGCGCTCTTGTTGGACAAGCATGGGCTCATCACCTGGGGCGCCAGCGGCGAGCAGGCGCTCAATGAGACCCAGCGGTTGTTGGAGGCGGCGCGGCGTTACGCGCGCGGCGGCAGGAAGGCCCCGGCCCCCGCGCCCAAGCCGCCGGCCTTGCCCGAGGCGAAGGACTGGCTGCCGCTGCTGCGCGGCGCCCTCAGCCGCGGGCAGCCCCAGCTGCTGTGCTGGGACCGCAGCGCGGAGGCGGTGGCGTTCTCGCTGCGCCCGGACGCCGCGGCCCTGTGCCTGGGCGGGCCCGCCACGCCCGATCACCTGCTGTACACCAAGCCGCGGGCCTTATACCTGGACCTTGGCCGGCCGGCAGGCTTGGCTGGGCGGATCGAAAAGGCCGTGGCCGGCTACCGCGCCTGGTACGACGCCTACTTCAAGCGGCACGCGCCCAAGGGCTCGCTCAAGCTGGACCCGGCGCCACGGGTCGTGGTGCTCAAGGGCCTGGGCGTGGTGACGACGGGTAAGGACCCCCGCAACGCTTCCATCGCCTCCGACATCTTCCGCCACAGCGCCTGGGTGCGCGTTCACGCGGCCGGCTTGGGCGGCTACGCCCCCATTGGCATCAAGGCGGTGGGCGACTTCGAGTACTGGCCGTTGGAGAACTACAAGCTGACCCTGGCCCCGCCCGAAAAGGAGCTGTCCAGGCGGGTGGCCCTGGTCACCGGCGGGGGGCGCGGCATCGGCAAGGCTTGCGCCCTGGCCTTGGCGGGCGCGGGCGCTTGCGTGGCCGTGCTGGACGTCGATGGCCAGAGCGCCGCCGACGTGGCCGAGGCCATCGAGGCTCAAGCGGGCCGGGGCCGGGCGCTGGGCCTGCAGGTGGACATCACCGATGAAGTGGCCGTGGCCACCGCCTTGGAGGCCATCGTGCAGGCCTGGGGCGGCCTGGACATCGTGGTGAACAACGCCGGCATCGCCCGCACGGGCGCCATCGAGGGCCTGCCCCTGTCGGACTGGCAGGCCAGCTTGGACGTCAACGCCACGGGCCATTTCCTGGTGTCGCGTGAAGCCGCGCGCATCCTGCGCGCGCAGGCGCTGGGCGGGGCCATGGTCTTCGTCAGCAGCAAGAACGTGCTGTCGCCGGGGGCCGAGTTCGGCGCCTATTCGGCCAGCAAGGCGGCCCAGACCCAATTGGCCAAGGTGCTGGCGCAGGAGCTGGCGCCCATCCAGGTCCGCGTCAACAGCGTGACGCCCGACGCCGTGTTCCAGGATAGCGGCCTGTGGGAGCAGATCGGCCCCGCCCGCGCGAAAGCCCAGGGCGTGGATGCCGAAGGCCTCAAGCAGCACTACGTCGGCCGCAACCTGCTGAAGCGGGAGGTCCGCCCCGACGATGTGGCCCAAGCGGTGCTGTTCCTGGCTAGCGAGCGCAGCAGCCGGACCACGGGGACCCTGCTTCCGGTGGATGGCGGTCTCAAGGATGCGTTTCCACGATAAAGGATGATATTAGTCTGGATTTAATCCCGCCTTATGAAACCTATTTTGGAACAAGGCTAAAACGTTAAACCTTTTCCATGCGGAAGGGGTTCCAAGCTGATAGCATCCGGTAAACGTTTGTTTACAGTTATCGCCGAGGCATCGACTGATGAAACGCTATTTCGCCGTTCTTGGGTTGGTCCTAGGCCTGAGCCATTCCCTGATGGGAGCTAACTTCCCTTATCCGCAAAGCCGGTCTTACTCCTACGGCTTCAAGCCTGCGGCCATCAGCGGCAGCTGGGCCACCGACGGCGCCACCATCCTGGGTTATTACAACGCGTGGCTGACCGCCCACCGGGTCACCGTGTCCACCGGCGTTTATCGCATCAATGTCACCGAATCTTCCGACTCCCATTACGGCGGCACGGTCAGCGAGGGCATCAGCTACGGCATGATCCTGGCGGTTTATTTCAACGACCAGGCCACCTTCGACGGCCTGTGGGCCTACAAGCAGTCGCACAATGACGGCCTGGGCCTGATGAACTGGTGGATCAGCGGCAGCGGCGGCACGTCCGGCGCCAATTCGGCGGCCGATGCGGATCAGGAGATCACCTATGCCCTCTACCTGGCCTACTACCAATGGGGCACCGGTTTGGCCGGCGGCCCCATCGCTGGCCAGAGCTACAAGACGCTGGGCGACGCCGAGCTGCTGAAGATCACCGCTTACGACCTGGACAGCGACCGCATCCGCCCTGGCGACGCTTTTGACAGCTGCCGCTATCCCAGCTACTTCTTCCCCAACGAGTACCGTGTCTTCGCCAACCAGAGCGGCGACAGCGCCACCTGGAACGCGGTGCGCACCAACTGCTACAACACCTTGGCGGCGGCGCGCAACAACACCACCGGCCTGCTGGCCGAGATCTGCACCGACACCGGCCAAGGCGGCGGCTGCGGCGACAGCTCGACCCAGTACCTTTACAACAGCTGCCGCATCCCCTACCGCATGGCCTTGGACTACGTGGATTACGGCGATGCCAACGCCAGCGCCGAGCTGGGCAAGCTCAACAGCGCCAGCATGTTCGGCAACATCGCCCCGGGATCGGTGGTCGACGGCTATAACCTGTCGGGCAGCACGGCGGGCAGCTACAACGCCGGCTCGTTCGTGGGGCCCGCCGGCACCAGCTTCATGCAGAGCGGCAGCGCCAGCCTGCAGACCTACTATTCCAACCTGATGGGGGCCACCCAGAACGAGGGCCGCTATTTCGACGGCGCGCTGTGGCTGATGAGCCTGCTGCTGTTGAGCGGCAACATGCCCAACATCGCCGATCAGGGCGCCATGTTCACGCCCACCATGACCCGGACCCAGACGCCCTACGCCGGCACGCCCACCATGACCCCCACTCAGACCCCGGTGGCCTTCGCCTACATCTTCGAGGATTTCGAGCACGCCTTCTTGGTCAACAGTTACACCTTCGCCGGCGGCGGGGCCACGCTGCCCACGGTCAGCCAGGGCATCAGCAACGCTTTCGCGCAGAGCGGCACCTTCAGCGACAAGATGGTGGTGCAGATGCCGCTGTCGGCCAACTATGCCGGCGCGGGCTTCGACAGCAGCTATGCCCCGGCCCTGACCGGGGTGATGAATTTCGCCGGAGCCGTCACCGTGCGCTTGGCGGTGAAGACGGATACCCTGGTGTCCATCGTGGTGAATTTCCGCGAGGGTAATGGCGTCAATGGCGGCGACGACGAGGTCTGGGAGTCCCCGGCCCAGACCGTGCCCGCCAGTGCCAACTGGCAGGTCCTGAACATCGCCGTGAGCAGCTTTACTGAGAACATGTACAACCCCAGTTGCAATCCCACGGGCCTGCCGGCGGCCAGCAGTCCTTGCAAGACCATGGGCAACAACACCTTTGACCTGGGCAGCATCAAGACCTGCGAGCTGGATTTCAACCCCATCATCGCCACGGCGGCCAACGTCTATGTGGACAACGTCGCCTTCATCCCGGGCGTGGTCCCGACCATGACGCCCACCAAGACGCCTTTCGCCAATCCCTACAACGTCATCTTCGATGATTTCGAGAGCCCGCTCTCCCTGTCCACCACGGCCCCCAAGCGCGTGACCAGCTATGCCGACACCGCCAATGCGGCCACGGCGGCTTGGGCCATTGACACTACCACCTTCGCCGACGGCACCAAGGCCGGCCGCCTGGACTACAACCTGGGCACCACCGGGGTCAGCTACGGCTGTGGCGGCACCTTCATCTCGCCCTACGCCACGGGCGTCTTCACCGCCAGCGGGGGCATGGCCGGGGCCTATTTCGATGGGTCGAACTCGGTGAGCCTGCAATATTGGATCAAGGCGCCCGCCGGGCTGGTCTACCAGATGACCTGGCAGGAGGCCGGCAACACCGCCGTACCCGTGGCCGGGGCCGACGGCGAGGCCTGGTACAGCAACTACCTGACCGCCAACGGCGGTTGGCAGCGCGTCACCGTGGACCTGGGTGACATGACTGAGGACCCCTACAACACCTTATGCAACCCCACGGGCATCACCGCCCCCGGGCCTTGCCTGACCGGCGCGAACCCCGGCAACAATACCCGCAACCCCAACGCCGCATGGATGGTGGGCGTGAAGCTGCCGGGCGGGCAGGTGGGCGTGGCCAGCCGCAGCGGTTCCGTCTACTTTGACGACGTCGATTTCGTCACCAGTTTCCGCTCGCCCACCGTGTCCCCCACGCCCACGCTGGGGGCGGGCACGGCGACCCCCACCATGAGCCCCAGTTCGACCCGCACGCCCACGGTCACGCCCAGCATGACGCCCACGGCCAGCCCCAGTAACAGCCCCAGCGCCACGGCCAGCCCCAGCCGCACGGCCACGGTCACGCTCAGCGTGTCCCCATCGCCGTCGGCCAGCCCCAGCGGGTCGCCTTCGCCGTCCGTCAGCCCCAGCGGCTCGCCCTCGGGCACGCCGACGCTGAGCCGCACGCCCAGCCCTTCGGGCACGGCCACGCGCACGCCCAGCGTCAGCCCCACGGTGACGCCGACGAACACCAATGTGCCGCCCGGCAGCACGGCGACGGACACGCCCACCGTGTCGCCGGTCCTCAGCGGCACGCCGTCATCCACCCCGGCCATCAGCGACACTTTCACGGCCACGGTCACGGCTTCCAGGACGGAGACGCCCACGGTGACGCCCACGCTCACCTTGGTGGTCACCGACACCGACACGTTGACCGCGACTCAAACCGGCACGCCGGCGCTGTTCACCGCCACCGACAGCCCCACGCCGGCGCCGCCGACGGCCACGGCCACCGTGCCGCTTCCGACCGCGACATCCACCATCACCGTCACCGGCACGCCGACCAGCACGGTGGCCCTATCCACCGCCACGCCTAGCGGCACGGTGACGGTCCCCACGGTCACCCCCGCCAGCCCGACCAGCAGCTTCACTGCGACCCTGGCGCCCAGCGGTACCGCCACACTGACGTCATCGCCACAGGTGACGGTGGCGTTGCCCAGCGCCACGGCGACGCCGACGCAGAGCCCCATTGTGACCAGCCCGGCGCCGGTGCTGGGCAGCCTGGCTCCGGCGCAGCTGAGCAGCGTGGGAACGCAGACCTTGACGCTGAATGGCCAATTCCTGGCCACGGATGTGGTCATCATCCAAGGGCCAGGGGCGGCAGGCAACGTGACCCTGACCCCCCAGACGTTCACCACGGGCCAGCTCACCGTCCTAGTCAGCCCGTTGGCCGTGGGCAGTTACACGGTGGTCGTCCGCGATGGCGCCAGCGGCGCCCAGAGCGCCTCCCAGGCCCTGACGGTCAAGGCCCCCGGCAGCGGCAACACGGGTCCGCTGATCGTCGAGACCCATCCGGTGCCTAACCCGAATCCGACCAGTATTTGGGTCTTGCTGAACTATCCGGCGGAGCAGGTGGTGCTGAAGGTCTACAGCCAGTCCATGGCGATGATGGGCAGCACCAAGTTGGGCGCCCAAGCGGCGGGCTGGGTCAGCGTGCCATTGCCATGGACCGGGCATGGCGCCATGGGCTCTGGCACCTATTACTATGTCGTCAGCGCCCGCCGGAACGGGTCGGAAGCCAAAGCTCCCAAGATCGGGCGGCTGGTAATTTCACGATAAGAAACAAAAACCATAGAAATCGTTAAAGCCGGCCCCGTTTGGGGCCGGCTTTTTGCTAAAATCGGTGTCCAAAGCGTTAGGCCTTTCTTCGGACACTCTGATGCGCCGTCCCATCCTTGCATTGCTGGTTTTTTGTTTTGCTTGTTTTAACGTTTCATCCGTTCAAGCGGCGTCTGCTTATCCCTACCCGCATCCGTTCAACTATTCCTATGGCGTCAAACCGGCCGCATCATTCGGGGTCAATTGGGCCGCGGACTATACCACGTTGCAGACCAAGTGGACCGCTTGGAAGGCGGCCAACGTCACCAACAGCGGGGCCGGTGGATTTCTAAGGGTCCAGCGCCCGCAGAACAGCAATGACACGGTCAGCGAGGGCATCAGCTACGGCATGATCCTGTCGGTCTATTTCGATGATCAGGCCACCTTCAACAGCCTGTGGCAGTACAAGCAGCTGCACAACGACGGCCTGGGCCTGATGAATTGGCAGATCAATTCGGGGGGCGGCACTCAAGGCGGCAACTCGGCCACGGATGCCGACGAGGACATCGCTTACGCGCTCTACCTGGCCAGCTACCAATGGGGCAATGGGGGCACGTACAACTACAAGTCCCTGGCTGACGCCGAAGTGGCGAAGGTCAAGGCCGACGACCTGGACGGCAGCTTGCGCGTGAAGCCGGGCGACAGCTTTGACAGCTGCCGTTATCCCAGCTACTTCTTCCCCCACGAATACCAGGTCTTCGCCAAGCAGACCAACGACAGCTACACCTGGAGCCAGGTCAGCACCAACGCCATGAACACGCTGGCGCTGGCCCGCGATGGCGGCACCGGCTTGGTGGCAGAGGAATGCAGCGACACCGGCCAGGGCGGCGGCTGCGGCGTCAGCAGCACCCAGTACCAGTACAACAGCTGCCGCGTGCCCTTCCGCATGGCCCAGGATTACGTTTATTACGGCGACGCCTCGGCCCAGGCTGAGATGGTCAAGCTGGCGGGCTTCTTCAACAGCATCCAGCCCTACAACGTCACCGACTGCTATAACCTGACGGGGGGCGGCTGCGGCAGCAGCAATAATGCCGCGTTCGAGGGGCCGGCCGCCTGCGCCTTCATGGTCAGCGGGACCTACAGCGCCAGCCTGCAGAGCTATTACAACCAGTTGATGGGTTACAGCGACACCACCTATTACAATGGGGCCCTGCAGCTCTTGACCCTGCTCCTGTTGCAGGGGCAGATGCCCAATATCGCCGACCCGGCCGCCATCTACACCGAAACGGTGACGCCCACCCAGACCCCCTATGCCGGGTCGCCCACCTTCACCGCCACCCCCACCCCCGTCGCCTTCGGCTACGTGTTCGAGGACTTCGAGACCGGAGCCATCAAGAACGGGTACACCTACACCGGCACCGGCTCCACCATCACCCAGACCATCAGCAACACGGTGGCCAACAGCGGGACCGATTCCAACCACCTGGTGCTGACGGTGGCCGCGAGCCAATACGCCGGGGTGGGCTTCATCAGCAATTACGCCAATGCCCAGGGGGTGATCAACGCCACCGGCAGCAATGCCGTCCGCATCGCCATCAAGACCGACAGCACCGTCACGTTCACCTTGCAGTTCCGGGAGGCCGGCAATACCACGACACCCGTCGCCGGCGGCGATGGCGAGCTGTGGGATTCACCGCCCGAGACCTTCGCGGCCAGCCCCAGCTGGCAGGTGCGCACCATCTCGCTGACCACGCCGGCATGGACGGAGGACGCCTACAGCAGCAATGGGGCGGCGGGCAACAACACCATGGATCTTAGCGCCATGCAGACCTGCCAGCTGAATTTCAGCACCGCTGTGACCGGGGCCAACGTCTACGTGGATGACATCGCCTTCATCCCGTCGGTGGCGCCCACGCCGACCGCCACGAAGACGCCTTTCAACAACCCTTACGGCCAGCTGTATGATGACTTTGAGGCGCCGATGTCGCTATCCCAGCCGGCGCGCGCGGCCACCTATGCGGACACGGTCAACGGTGCCAGCGCCACTTGGAGCCTGGACAGCGGCGTCGTGGCGGACGGCCTACGCTCAGCCAAGCTGACCTATAACACGGGCAGCGCCCTGGCCTATGGCTGCGGGGGCTATGACATCTCCCCCTACGGCACGCCGGCCCTTTATGTCGATGCCAGCGGAGCCGTTCAATTGGCCTTCTGGATCAACGCGCCCGCAGGATTGAAGTACAGCATGGAATTCCAGGAAGCCGGAACGCCGACCAGCCACACCGCCGGAACGGCTGATGGCGAGGCCTGGCTCTCCCCCATCCAGACCGCCAGCGCCGGGTGGCAATACGTGGTGCTGGACATCGGTTCTTTCACCGAGGACCCCTACAATCCCATCTGCAATCCCAGCGGATTGGCGGCGCCGGGACCCTGCCTTTCTGGGCCCCTGGCGGGAGATAACGCCATGGACCTGCAGGCCATCAGCTCGGTGACCATCAAGCTCAATGGCAACCAGGGCAGCGGCTTCCTGAACCTGGACGACATCACCTTCATCACCACCTGGAAGACCCCCACGCCGACCATCTCGCCCAGCCCCAGCTTCAGCCCTACGCGCTCGCCCAGCAACACCGCCAGCCCGACGCCCACGGCCAGCCCCAGCCCCAGCCCGTCGTCGACGCAGACCGCGACGCCCAGCCTGTCGCCCTCCGGCACGCCCACGGCCAGCCCCACCTATGCCGGCACCTTCACCGATTCACCCACGCCCACGCCTTTTGCGGGCAGCCCCACCAACACCTTCACGCCGCCGGATACGGCCACGCCCACGATCACGTTGACTTGGACGCCCAGCGCCACGCCATCCTTCAGCGGGACCAATACCGCCAGCCCCAGCCCCGCCGGAACAGCCACGCCGAGCGAGACCCCTGGCGGGCCCAGCCCCAGCCCCACAGCGACGGTGAGCCCGTCACCCAGCAATTCGCCCAGCAGCAGCGTCACGCCCAACCCTAGCTTCACGCCCAGCTTGACCGCCACGCCCAACCCTAGCGTCACGACCAGCTTGACCTCCACGCCCGGGACGGGTTCTGCCACACCGACCCCGACGGTGGGCGGACCCGCGGCCACCGCGACGCCTAGCATCACGCCGGGCGGGCCCATCAGCACGGCCTCGCCGACGGCCACGGCGGCCGGTGGGGGAGGCAGCGGCCTGATCTTACAGACCCATGCGCAGCCTAACCCTTGGACGCCGGCCTCGATCGGGCCCCAACAGATCCTGGTGCTCCTGGCCAAGGATGCCGATGGCTTGGACCTGAAAGTTTATTCGGAGGCCTTGGTGGTGGTGGGGTCGGCCCATTTAGACCATCCGAGCCGTGGCTGGCGGTCTTTGATCGTCCCTGAGGGTCTAGCCGCTGGGATCTATTATTTCAAAGTCACGGGGAGCTATCACGGGACGACTGTTCCGGCTCCCAAGACTGGAAAGCTGGCTATCCTCAAATAATCCCGCCTAATGGAACCAGAGGCCGGACTCCAGCCAGAAAACTGGTGGGAGTCTGGCCTCTTTGCTATAATCCCAAATACAAACGTATTCATGAAACTTAGTTTCATGCTTTGTGTCCAAACTTCATACCGTTTAACCGTTCTTCTGGTCGCGTGATGAAACGTTTCAGCCTCTTCGTTCTAGCGATCGTCGCGTCGACGCTGGTCGGTCGCGAATTGATGGCTTTCGGCGGAAACGTGCCTACTGGCCTGCCAAGCAACTTCGGCATCGGCTCTATCGACAAGAATGATAACTGGTCTCCGGATCCCACCGGTCCCCACCGCTGGAAAGTCGGGCAAGCCTGCTTTGACTACAGCTACCAATACCTGACCAGCGGCTGGCGCTCGTGGTCGTCGCCCGACGGTCAATGGCCGGTGAATGAGCTGACCCTATGGGAAAGCCAGGGCGAGAACCAGGTCTTCACCTTCTACTACAACAACGGCGCCGCCAGCCTTCCGACCACTTGGTTCGGCGACCTGATGGTCCTGATGCAGAAGATCCAGGCCAATTCGACCAAGAAGGTGATCATCCACATCGAGCCGGATTTCCTGGGCTTCTGCCTTCAAAAGGGCGCCGGGTCTTACACCGCGTCGGGCATCGTCACGGTGGGCGGGGGCACGGCCCCCAGCGGCTGGCCGGGCACCGGCACCCAAGCCTGGAACAGCACCAATTACCCTGACAACCTGGTGGGCTGGGCCAAGGCTATCCGCGACATGCAGACCTTGGTGGCCCCCACCCATGTGCTCATCGCCCACCATTTCACGGCCTGGGGCGCGTCATCGGGTTCCTCGGGCGACGCCTTCGGCCAGCCCACCAGCCAGGCTGACATCGACAACATCCTCACCCAGATCTCGGCGTTCCTTAAGAATATCGGCGGCGGCAGCACCAGCTACATGGACCTATTCTTCATGGACCCGTCGGACCGCGATGCGGCCTGGTACAACCAATACAACGGCGGCTCCAACCTGCGCTGGAGCGCGGAGACCTACAGCCTCAGCTGGGGCAGCCGCAGTTGGGCCACCTTGGCCTACGCGGCCGACAAGGCGTCCAGCCTCATGGGCCTGCGCTGCATGTTCTGGCAGATGCCCAACGGCAACCACTTTTACAAGCTGATGGCCAACACCGACGGGCATTACGAGGACAACTACACCCAGGCCTTCTTGCCCGCCACCAACGCCAACGGCTCCAGCGGCACGCCCGGCGACGCCATCAGCGCCAGCAGCAGCGCCACCGGCCCGGGTTTTTGGGCCAACCATGGCCTGATCGGCGTGCTCTTTGGCGAGGGCTATTACGCCGGCACGCCGCCCGAGGGCTCGACCAACCTGACCCACTTGCGCGACTACGGCCCGGCTGACGGCGTCGGAACGCCCGGCACCTATGTCGCCCGCGGCGGCCCCGGCGGCGTCCCGCTGGGCCAAGGCCAGGCCACCAACACCGCCACCGACAATGATGCCGGTTACCTGCGCAATGCCGTGGCCAAGTACTGCAGCGTGGGCAAGTTCACCCTGCCGGGCGCGTCCACGCCCACCCGCACGCCCACCCCCTGCGCCTGCTCGCCCACATTCACGCCCACCGTCACGCCAGCCCCGGCCGATTGCACCACGCTGTTCAACAGCGCCGACTCGCTGACCGCCAATGGCGCCTGGAGCGGCGCCAACGCCACCCGAAGCTTGAACACGACGGTCTCGGGCGCCATCACCCAGGGGACCGGCAGCATGAAAGTGGCGGTGACCACCGCGGTCTCCGCGGCGTGGAACAGCGGCGTCGCCGACCTGACCGGCTTCAGCCCCGCGGTCTGGAGCCCCTACACCCGCCTGACCGTGGACGTCTACGTGGACCCCGCGGCGCTGATCTGGGGGACCACATCCACCTATCATCAACTGGCGCTCGTGGCCGATGGCACCAATGGGACGACCACCTATTACAGCAAGGCCATCGGCAGCGCCGAGCAGCCGCTGGTGTCGGGCATGAACCACCTCAGCTTCACGCTGACCTGGGCCAACATCCCGGCCACCTACACGTTGACCCAGCTCTACCTGGTCATCGACACGGATGTCGCCACGACCGGCAATCTCTATGTGGACAACATGGTGCTGCACACCGACGCCGCCTGCCCCACCTCCACGCCCACGCCCACCTACAACCCCAATACGCCCACGCCCACGCCCACGCCGACCCGCACCCCCGCCGACTGCCCTTTGGTGCTGAACAACTGTGACATCCTTGGCGCCAACGGCACATGGACGCCCAGCAGCGGCACCGCCGCCATCAACACCAACGCCACCTACGCCACCAGCGGCGACAGCATGCAGTTCACCGTCACGGGGGCGGCCAGCTTCCAGGACAAAGTGTCGGTGCTGGCGGGCTTCTTGCCGACCAATTGGACACCCTATGACCGCCTCACCTTCGACCTGTACGTCGATCCGGCGAACCCGCTGTGGACGGGCACATCGACCTATGAGCAATTCCAGATCCGCACGACCAATACGAGCGCTTCGCAGTACGAGGTGGACCCCACAGGGGGGACGTCGCTGACCATCACCACCGGCTGGAACCATTTGACCTTCCCGTTGAGCTGGGCCACCTACAGCGGCAACGGCATGACGTTCCTGTTCCTGGTGCCCAGCGTGGGCACGGCCGCCGTCGGGGCGGTCTATTACATCGACAACATCGTGCTGCATTCGGACACGGTGTGCCCTCCGCCCACGGCCACGTCCACCATCAGCCCCACGGGGACGCAGACCCATACCCCCACGCCGACGGCCACGGCCACGCGGACCCCCAGCCCATCGCCCTCGGCCAGCCCCAGCTCCACGGGCACCTCCAGCGGCACGCCCACGTCCACGGTGGCGGCCTCCACGGCCACGCCCACGTCCAGCCCCACGGCCACGGTGACCCGCACGGTGACGACCAGCGCGAGCCCCAGCGTCACGGGCACGCCCAGCGACACCCGCACCGTGACCTCCACGGTGACCGCCAGCCCCAGCGACACCCCCACCAACACGCCGCCGCCCCCGGGCAGCACCGCCACCGACACGCCCACCGTATCCCAAACATTCAGCCCCAGCCCCACGCCGTCGGACACGCAGACCCGCACGGCCACCGGGTCGGTCACCCCCAGCGACAGCCCCACGGGCAGCCCCAGCGTGACGCCAGGCGACAGCGCGACGGCCAGCCCTTCGCCGGCCGGCACGCTGACCGACACCCCTGTGAGCAGCGCCACCCCGACCGGCACCGCGTTCCTCAGCGCCACCGTCACCAGCACCCAGAGCCCCATGGCCAGCGCGACCCGCAGCCAGACCCCCGTGCCCACGGGCACGGTCACGTTGTCCAGCACCCCGCCGCCGCCGGGCAGCAGCCCCACGGACACGGCCACGCCAGCTCCCAGCCCCAGCAGCACAGGGACCATGACCCTGACGGTCACTCCCACGTTGGTGGTCCCAGCCACGGCCACGCCCAGCCGCACCGCCACCCAGCCCGCGGCGACTAAGACCGGCACCCCCGCTATCGGTCTGGCTTCCCCCACGGTCACCGCGACGGCAGCGCCTACGCCGGGCTTGTTGGGCGTCACAGGCGGGCCGGCCTCGGATCAGGGCGGCAATCTGCTGCTGCTTTTCGGCGTGAACCTCCCGGCTTCGGGCACGGTCGCTTGGGATGGAGTGGCCCTGCCTGCCGCATCGGTGACGGTGATCCAAACGGGCACATCCTGGCAGGTCGTCAGCCCCGCTTCTTCGGCCGGCTCACATGTGATCTCGGTGGTCGGGGTCAGCGGCAGCGTCAATATCACGGTGACCGTGTCGCCCAAGGCCACGGCGACGCCGACGTTGACGCCCGTGCCTGGCGGTGGAACGTTGGTGGTGATCGAGCAGCATCTGTTCCCCAATCCATTGGGCCCCGCATCCCACGGCAGCTTCTGGGTGAAGCTGAGCGGCCCGGCGGACAGCGTCCGGCTGAAGGTCTATACCAAGGCCTTGGTGGCCGTGGGCACGGTGGACCTGGGTGCCATGGCCGCAGGCATGAATACGGTCAGCCTGCCTAGCTGGCTGACGGGCTTGCCGTCGGGCGCCTATTACTACGTGGTCAGCGCCGAGCGCGGCGTGGTCAAAGCCGCCCGACCCAGCATTGGGCGCCTGGTGGTGATCAAGTAAGGGCGGGTGCGGGCAGGGTGGTTCTGCTCTGATCCGGGCCGGCAAAGCCGTTGGGTCGGGTGGGGGCGAACGTCACAGGATTGCCCATTCATGAAAACGTTTGAAAATGTACTGAGGGGTCGGTCGTGAAGCATTCGCGGATCAACTGGAGCGTCGCGGCGTTGTTGATGACGCTGACCCTGTTGGGGATGCCCACCCAGGCGGTGGCGGGCAGCAACACCACCGTCACGTTCCAGCCCGGATCGGTTTATTTCACCGGCAACCCTTGCGCCGGGCAGACCATTACGGTCTATATGACGCTTGTGAACACGGATATCACCAATACAAACAAGCCCGTTGTGGGTGGGTTGTTCGAGGACAGCAGTAACTATAGCTGTGGCTATATCCAAAATCCCGGCACCGTGGGCAACCGCTGGTTCGTCATCGGCGGCAAGGGAGGGGCCAATGGGGTCTACACGCCCCCGGTACAAGATTGGAGCCTTGCGCCGATCAACTACTATGATCCCGGGTATTTGGTCCCCACGGTGGGGGCCTGGACATCGGTGCTGGTGAGCTTCCCGGTGGTGCTGCCGGCTGCAGCGATCCCCAACCATTCCTATATCTTGAATCTGGAAGTGGGTGCCAACACGGCCCTGAATTACAACGATCCCCCAGTGGCGGGCCCACCGGTGCAGGTGGGAAACGACGCGACGGACCGTGTCTGCCTGCCTGTGACGACCAATTGCACGCCTCCCGCCGCGACCTGCTGGGCCGACACGCGGGTGGAAGGCACCCTGGGGTCCGGGCAGACCATGGTCTATTGGGTGGACTATAAGTTCTTCAACACCACGGGCTTGACGCTGACCGACAGCGTCCCGTCTTGCCTGAACATCATCAAG
>Ga0302320_10003613_pt1 | contig 35770 bp, 26 predicted proteins | sample Bog_T0_3_FD_202130 | JGI IMG/M metagenome (GOLD analysis project Ga0302320, IMG submission 202130) | Peat permafrost microbial communities from Stordalen Mire near Abisko, Sweden - Bog_T0_3 | ecosystem: Environmental > Terrestrial > Soil > Wetlands > Peat | place: Sweden: Abisko, Stordalen Mire...
TCGATGCCGTCGTGCTCGTTATTGATCACGATATGGGAAGCGGCATTTCCCACAATGCCGCTGGCCGTGGCCTCGTGCTCGCCATTGTCAATCTTCAACCCAGGGAAGTCGGACTGGATTTCACCGTCGCGGGTACGCGCGTCGAGGCGGAAGCCAGCCTTGTCGGGCACGTTCAACTGGACGTCGCCGTTGCGGCTGTCGATCTGCACATTCCCCAGCGATCGCATGGAGACTTCGACGCCGCCATTGTCATTCTGCAGGCGGAGGTCGCCGGAGACATCTGTTAAACGAATCTGCTTGGAGCGCGTAGTCAGGTGAACGGGACCGGTGACCTGGTCGGCGTGCAGATCATCGGAATCAAGGTCGAGATCGCCATCGATTCGCGAGAATTCCATGTCAGTGCGGGAAGACTTGAAGCTCACGTTCTTGCTGATGCGGGCGAGTTTGACGCTCTCCTGGAACTCGCCTTCGAGTTGGGCGCCGCCCTTGACGTCGGTAACCGAGATTTCGTTCAGCCGGCCGCTGATGTGAACGTCGCCGGTGATTTGCTCGACCTTGGCGGAACTCTTCTCGAGACTCAGTTTAACGTTGCCGGTGACATCTTCGACCGAAACATCGCCGTGTTGACCGGAGATTTCTACTGCCCCGTCGCGTCCAGTGACGGAAACATCGCCTTTACGCGAAGTGATTTGCAATGCCATCTTGCGAGGGATGGAGATATCGAGATCGCTCTGCACAGAGTGATCTCCGGCGGCCTGAGTTTTGGCGTCGAGGGTTAACGACCCGCCGCTGGTGGTGATCGTCGGGTTGGTCTGTGAATTGTATTTGTCGGCGTCACTCTGATTTTCCGCGCCCACGCGTTTGCGGACCACCACAGTGATCTTGTTGTCGTCGGCGACGTTGACGCGGACGGCGCCGTGATCGTTGTTGACCCGCAGACTGGTAACGGAGGGCGATATGTCCTGTTCGAGGTGAGCATCGAAGTTGTAAGTCTGGCCGAACATGTTATCGAGGTCGCCATCGTCGATGCCCATGTTGTTGCGAACGTCTTCCCAGTTGAAGCGTGAAGCTTGGGTGGCAATGAGTCCGCACACCACGATGACGATGACCAGAAAGATTCCCCCGGCCCCAATGCCGCGGGCGGGAACGCCATCGCGCTGCGCCTGCTGATACTCGATCAGCTTGATCACGCCCCAGAGGATCAGAAGCAGCGGCCAATAGTGAGCGAATAGAGTCCCCAGCCGCATCCAGGAGAGCATGTGCAGATTGCCCAGCAGGAAGACGATGCCGAGGATGATCAAGACAACCGGTCCGGCAAAGGAGCGGCGGCGAGGGCGCAGTGGAACCAGAGGCGGAACTGGATTTTGAACGGGGCTAGACATTGTGCACCTCCCCGGAAGAGGACGTTGGTCCCGAACTGGAAGAAGACGCTGGTGGAGGTGGCGACGCTACTGCAGGGGGCGCCGGTGGCAGCGGGCCGATGTGTCCGGCCGACGAGGCGCTGCTCTGCAGCAGTTTGACGATGCCGACCGCCAGAATCCAAGCCGGCCAGGTGCGGTCAAGATCGGCAATGTTCATGGTGTGGAACAGGAACAGGATTCCGGTAGTAAGCACCATCGCCGGACCCATCAGCCAACGCGTGCTGCAGCGTCCGCAGCCGCAGATTCGACGGGAGCGCTCGTAGTTGCGATAAAACATCCAGCCGCCAAGGAAGATGAGAATCAACGGCCAGAAGCGTTCGAAGCCATACTCCATGATGCCCATCGTGTGCAGGAGGAAGAGCACTCCCAGACCGATAAGAACCACGGCTCCGACGGGGACCTTGCCGCTGTCAAACTTCTCGCCCATGCTGAACGTCTGGCCCAGGCCCATGGGATCGGGTGCGGGCTGGCCGGCCTGAAGCGCCTTCGCAGTACGAACCGCGTCAATGATCTGGTAGACAATGAAAAAAGCGATGCCCAGGCCGAACAGGAAGTCCCATTTTCCGGCGTGATCGGTGCCGAAGATCAGGAGCGCAAAGATAAGCAGGTGCGCCAGTCCCTTGGCGTATTGCGAGCAGTAAACTGCGCCGACGCCGAAGGGAAAGAATCCTGCGAGGATGCCGGCGACTGTGGGATTGGGGCCAGAACTGGGCAGAGGCCTCGCAGGCGCGCCCACCGCTGGATACACTGCGGGCGGAGGCACGAATCCCGCGGCCGGGGCGGTGCCTTCCAGACGGGCTGCGAGACAAGGCTCGCAGTAGACGACGCCGCGAACGTCGCGGGTGCAATTGCCGCAGAGCGGCTTGCCGCAAGTGCGGCAGAAGGCCACTGCGGCAGTATCGTTGTGCGTGGCGCAGTTCATACGAACCTCCTGTACGTGGTCACCGACACTACAGACGGAGTGTCTACAGACGGCTCGTTTACAGATGGACCCAGCGGGGCGCCGGCCAGGACGAGATGGTTCTCGGTCTGGCTATAGTTGCGCTCCTGCTTCTGCTCGGGCTGTTGTGTTGTGTCGTCCTTGTGGTCTTTCTTGACCGGTGCGGATTCTCCGGAACCATGTCCGGCAGGTTCGGCGGGCGTGACGTTGCGCTTGAGTTCGCGCACTCGCGATTCCACCTCGTAGACGAACCGGATGTTTTCGTAGTACCGCACCACGCGGGCCTGCGTGTTGTAATACGTGTGCCGTATGGCCGTGGGACGCAGGCTCACTGAGCGCAGGTCGGCGGGTTTCACGCCGAGTACGCTCAAGGCCACCGACAGCGAGAAGAACGCCATGCCAAACGACATGGCGAACCGCGGCTGCCGTACCGTGCCCCAGATGGGCTGGACAACTTCCGAAACCCAGCCCGAGGCCCAGGCTTGCGCCCGTTCGATCCAGCCGACACGCGGCTGCGACGCGGACACGTTGACCCGCAGGCGTTGGGTGTCAACGCCCGTTGTGGATGCCAGGATATTGGTGACCAGGCTGACTGGAGGCTCCGCCTCCGTGAGATCCTTCAGCCAGTTGCGGCCCGCCTCGACTTCGGCGAGCAGCGGCCCGCACGCGGCACAAGTCCGCGCGTGAGCCTGGAAGCCGTCAAGTTGAGCGCCGGTCAGAACGCCGTCGAGGGCGTCGCTGACCAGGCCGTCAAACTCGTGACACTGCATTCCGTTTCTGGTCTGGTCTGGCATCACATCACCTGCCTATAGGTACGTTGTAATAGGCGGGCAAGTTCCGCCCGTCCACGATTTATTCGAGATTTCACAGTCCCCTCCGGAACCTTCAAAACGGTTGCAATTTCGCGGTAATCAAAATCCTGTAAGTCCCTTAGAATCACAGCCTCACGAAGCTCTGGCGAGAGCTTGCCCAGGGCGGCGTGGACGGTTTCTCCCACCTCCCGGCTGCGTACGTGCGCGTCCGGGGGAGCGGATTGGTCCTGAATTTGCTCACTCAGCGGCTGGGCGTCTTCATGGGCGGAGGCCGCGGCGTCGAGCGAGTCGGTAATGCGGTCCTGCTTAGTCTTGCGGAAATGATCCACCAGCAGGTTGCGGGTGATGGTGGTCACCCACGTAACGAACGCTCCCTTCGAGCTGTCATAGCTCGCGAGCGTGCGGTACATCTTGATGAAGACTTCCTGGGTAAGGTCCTGCGCGTCGTCGCCGGATCCCGCAAAGCGATAGCAGATGTTGTAGATACGCCGGTTGTAGGTCTGTACGATTTCTTCCCAGGCAGCGGCGTCGCCGGCGACACAGCGGCGGACCAGCATCGCAACTACCTGGACGTCTTCCAAACTTAAGCTCCCCGGACTTCGGACTTCAGACCCAGCCTCGGGACGTTCGACGATTTGCCGAAGTCCGACGTCCACAGCCCGAGGTCCAAGCCGTACAAGACAGTACGCGGATGTAGAGCCGTAAGTTCGCCCCGCATGTTAGCGGCGAATCCGCAAGTTATCGGAAACAGGGAATTGTAGCAGTGAGGATGAGCCGCCGCCGCATCCCAGCCGCAGCCCTCTTCCAAATTTCTCTCAGCAGCAAAAAAGTGGCGCACCGACGTGCGCCACGAGTGCACCACGAATTGCTAAGCCTGTTCCCCTTCGCTATTGTTGAAGCTCGAAGGTTCCCAGGGTTAGTTGGTCGGTGTCGTTTTCGATGCCGATGACGCCGATCGATGCGCCGCTGGTGGCGCCGATCAGGTAGAAGGTGAAGTCGTCCGCGGTCTTGCCCGAGGAGGAGATGCCCGAGATCGTGCCCGGGAACACTCCGTTCGTATTGGAGGTGAAAGTGCCCGTCACACCTCCGGCAGCGCCATTGGTTGGAGTCAAGTCGACGTTCAGGTCGACGGACCCCGTAAAGGCGCTTGCCCCGTTAGCCGTGACGGTTCCGACGCCGTCGTACTCGAAATCGTCGAACGTGTCCTGTTGATCGATATTCAGCGTGTAGTTCCCACTGAAAGAGGCGGCAGTGAATGAGCCAGTTTGCGTGTAGGCCAGTCCGGCCGCCTGGTCGAATTCATCCATCGAGATCACTACAGCAGCCCCGTCGGCTAGATAGAGTCGGAAGTTGTAGTCGAAGGTGTCGCCTTCGTCGGTCACTTTCGAGATGGTGACCCGGCCCGTGCCGCCGTCGTTGCCGGTACCGGACGCGTCAATGGTCCAAGTGCCTCCGGCTGCTCCGGTTGCGAGAGTGACTCCGCCTTGCGGACTCTGCGAGGAGAAGTCGTTGAAGCTGACATTGCCGCCCAGGCTGCCGTCTGAGCTAAAGGTCAGCAGACCGGCTACCTGGAGCGCCCCGACGGGGTCCTCGCCGGCCGCGCCGAATACTGCGTTGGAACCGGAGAGGTCGCTGCTGCTGTAGGTTCCATTCTTGCCATTTTGGCCGAGCGCGAAGCCCCCCGTGTAGGCCCCAAGGCTGTCGGTGTTCCAGTCCTCGACCCATCGAATGTGGTTGGCGTCAACGATGTAGCCGACCATTTCGAAGTCAGCAACCGTGGAACTCCTGGTTTTGGGTTTTAGATTGAAGATTACCTGGCCAAGAAAGTCCGGACCAACGACCGTGCCCGGCGCAAAGAGTTGGTCTGACGACAGGGTGCCACCGTCGTTCTCGTCGAAAACGCTGCCGGCTCCCGGGATGCCGCCTGCGCTGTTGACGTCAATTACGCCTCCAATCACGATCGGGGACGGAGGGAAGGATCTATCCAGGCCGGCGGTGAAGAACGCATAGCCGCCAGAGGGTGGGGCCATGCTGGTTTGCATTTCGAGCGTCCCACTGCCGCTCGCCCATCCGTCGTACTCCGTGAGCAGGCCATTCGAAGTCGTCACCATGCTGGCGTCGAAGGTCTCAACTCCGTTTACACCGATGCCCGGGTCTCTAGTGTCGAGGGAGATCAGCAGGTTCCCGTTGTTGCCCTTGACGATGCTGCTGGTGTTGCCATAAACGGGGTCTTGCCTGAAGACGTAAAAGTCGGAGAAGGTCTGTTCGCCAACGCTGATGGCCCCACTGGATAAGACGGTAAACACCCCTGTAACGAAGTAAATGCCGGGGTGCCCGGGAAAGTTATCCTCCCCGGAAAGGTAATAGACATAGTTGCCTGCGGGCAGAATTGGCACTATGACGGGCATGTTGGTCTCAGTGAAGTTGACCGCGGTCAAACCGGTTGACGAGGCCGTCACCGAGAAGGGGCCAATCGTCCCGTTCGCGACTAGGCCGTTCACGGTAGCGTTGCCGTTTGCATCGGTATTAACCCCCTCAGCGTTGCCGCCGCCCGTGAAGCTTCCGCTGGCGCCCGTCGCACCAGGGTTGATGGTAAAGGTCACGGAGATGCCCTGCACTCCGTTGCCGTCACTATCCGTCACTTGCGCTACCAGCGGGTTCGGGAACGGCTTGCTGAACGTCGTGGCCTGGTTGTCTCCGCTGTTTGCGCTGGGGATCGTCAGGATCGCCGCGGCCCCGGCGGTGTTGGTCAGCGAGAAACTGGCCGGCGTCGTCGCTCCTGAAGTCGTAGCCGTTACCGTGTAAGTGCCGGCCACCGCACCGGCGGTGAAGACGGGTGTGGCCATGCCGTTGGTTCCCGTCGTCTCCGTGTCCGTAACCGTGTTATTCGCGAACAAGCCGTCGGCTAACGACGGAGCGGTGAACGTCACGGTCACGCCGCTCGCCGGGGTTGTGCCCGACATTACTGTTGCCGCCAGAGGATTTGTGAACGCCGCGCCGACCACCGCGCTCTGTCCGCTTCCGCTGGTCGCCGCAATCGTTACGGCAGCAGGAGGAGGAGTTGTTTTTGTTGTTGAACTCGAGCTGCCGCAGCCCGTCAAGAGAGTTAAGGTTGAAGAGACGAAGACCGAGGCAATGAGGACGCTCCAGTAAGATCTCCGGTTCATTGCGACTCCCCTGTTTGGGTGGTGTTGGCGTTCCTATTGTCCGGTCCGGAATCCGGCCGAGGGCCGTGCGCGCGCACCAGGAATCCGTTTTCGTTTCTCACCGTGACCGTGCGTCCGCCGAAGATCAGTTGACGGGCCAGCAAGATGCTCTTCCCGTGGAGTTGTTCCACTGCCCCCACGATCTGCACCGGCAGGCCGGCGTGCAAGGCTTCCTGCGTGTCTTTCGTCAAATACGGGCCGACATGAGCGTCCACCACGCCTTCTGGGCCGGCCACTAACAGATGCATGCCGACCGGACTTCCGGCGACGCGTTTGGTGACGACTTCCTGAATGGTTCCATTGAGAGTGATTTCATGCGCGGCGTCGTAGACAGGACCAACGGCCCGTGTAGCGCGGGTTTCGGGCGCGAGTTGGGCGCCGAGTGGAACTGCCAGGATGGCCAACAACAAGCCAGCCAGCAGCCCCGCGGTCAATTGCGTGGGTTTCGTCGAACGATCACGCGTCATGGAAGCACTCCTCGGAACTAGTCTGTGGTTCTTGTTCCCAATTGTTTCCCGGCTGCGCCGTGCTAGGAAAGACGAGGGCTGAGTTCTTGACTCAAAGCTCCGCTCCTCTGCTCTCTAACTGGCGAGAATCCCCCCTGGGTTTGCGATGGAAAATGATTGCCGGATTATGTTCCGGCAGCCCCCAAGCGTCAACCCGGAAATCGGCCCGATGTTTCGCCTCTTGGTCGCCATCTGCCGGGCTGGTCCTGAGTCGGGGGGATTGAGCGACAAAAGGCAGGAACTGCCCAGCGGACGAGTAATTATACAGTCTGCCACGCCGGTGCGGGAGGGGGAAGTTGCGGTCGATGGGGACTCGCAAGCAAGAAAAAAGTGGCGCACCGGAGTGCGCCACTGAGTGCAACACGAATTGTTAAGCCTGCTTCCCTTCGCTACTGTTGAAGCTCGAAGGTTCCCAGGGTTAGTTGGTCGGCGTCGTTTTCGATGCCGATGACTCCGACCGATGCGCCGCTAGTGGCGCCGATCAGGTAGAAGGTGAAGCTGTCCGAGGCAGCACCCGTAGAAGAGATGCCCGAGATAGTGCCCGGGAACACTCCGTTCGTATTGGAGGTGAAAGTGCCCGTCACACCGCCGGCAGTGCCGTTGGTCGGAGTCAAGTCAGCATTCAGGTCCACAAACCCCGTAAAGGCGCTTGTCCCGTCAGCATTGACCGTTCCGATACCGTCGTACTCGAACCCGTCGGGGGACGTGTCCTGTTGGTCGATATTCAGCGCGTAGTTCCCACTGAAAGAGGCGGCAGTGAATGAGCCAGTTTGCGGGTAAGCCAGTCCGGCCACCTGGTCGCCTGCATCCATTGAGATCAGTACAGCGCCCTCTTTGGCTAGATAGAGTTGGAAGTTGTAGGGGCCGAAGGTGGCGTCGTCGGTCACATTCGAGATGGTGACCCGGCCGGTGCCGCCGTCGTTGCCGGTACCGGACGGGTCAATGGTCCAAGTGCCTCCGGTTGCGAGAGTGACTCCGCCTTGCGGGCTCTGCGAGGAGAAGTCGTTGAAGCTGACATTGCCGCCTAGGCTGCCGTCAGCGTTAAAGGTTAGCAGACCGGCCACCTGGAGCGGCCCGTTGATGTCCGCGCCGGCCGTGCCAAATACTCCGTTGGAACCGGAGAGGTTGCTGCTGCTGTAGGTCCCATTCTTGCCATTTTGGCCAAGCGCGACGCCCCCCGTGGTGGCGGAGAGGTCATCGACGTTCCAGTTCTCGACCCATCGAATGTGGTTGGCATCAACGACGTAGCCGACCATTTCGAACTCAAAAACCGTGGAACTGGTGGTTTGGGGGTTCAGAGTGAAGACTACCTGGCCCAGAGCATCCGGGCCAACGACCGTGCTCGCCGCAAAGAGTTGGTCTGGCGACAGGGTACCGCCGTCGTTTTGGTCGAAAACGCTACCGGCACCAGAGATGCCGCCTGCGCTATCGATGTTGACCACGCCTCCAGTTACGATTGGAACGCCGTTAGCGTCCCAGCCGCCTGCGAAGAACGCGTAACCTCCCGAAAGTGCGGCCGTGCTGGTTTGCAGGTCGAGCGTTCCACTGCCGCTTGCCGATGCGTCGTACTCCGTGAGCAGGCCATTCGAAGTCGTAACCATGCTGACGTCGAACGTCTCAACTCCGGCCACACCGATGTTTGGGTCTCCGGTGTCGAGGGTGATCAGCACGTTCCCGTTATTGCCGGCGGTGAGGCTGCTGGTGGCGACCACGATGTTGTCTTGCTCGTAGAGGTTAAAGTCGGAGAAGGTTTGCTCACCACCAGTGATCGTCCCGCTGGCTGAGGCGGTGAATACCCCTGTGACAAAGTAGATGCCGGAGCCCGCTGCATTGTTATCCTCTCCGGACAGGTAATAGACATAGTTGCCTGCGGCCAAGGCTGGCGCCACGTTGGTTAACGCGAAGCTCGCCGCAGTTCCGGTATCTCCAGTGAAGTCTGCGGTTACCGTAAAGGCGCCGATCGTTGAGTTCGCGACCAGATCGGTCACGGTTGCGTTTCCGTTTGCATCGGTAGTAGCCGTTTCTGTGTTGGAGCTGGTGCTGGTGAAGGTTCCGCTCGCGCCGGTTCCCCCGGTGTTCGCGGTGAAGGTCACAGGAACACCGGCAACGCCATTGCTGTCACCATCGGTGACTTGTGCTACCAGCGACCCATAGGTCGCGCCCACCGCCGCGCTTTGTGGGGTTCCGCCCGTCGCTGCAATCGCCGCCGGTGCGCCCGCCGTGTTGGTCAGGCTGAAGCTGGCCGGAGTGGTCGCGCCCGAAGTCGTAGCCGTTACCGAATAAGCGCCGGCCGTCGTATTCGCGGTGAATATCTGCGAGGTAGCCACGCCGCTCGAGTTGGTGGTCTCGGTATCCGTTACTCCTGGCGTGGTGGTCGCGAAGGTGCCGCTGGCTCCCGTTCCAGGAGCGGTGAACGTCACGGTTACGCCACTCGCCGGCGTTGTGCCTGACATTACTGTTGCCACCAGAGTATTTGTGAACGGCGCGCCGACCACCGCGCTTTGCGCGCCTCCGCTCGTCGCCGCAATCGTTACGGTCGGGGTAGTCTTCGAACTCGAACTGCTGCAGCCCGTCAAGAGAGTTAACGCTGAAAAGACTGAGATCGAGGCAATTAACGCGAGGACGCTCCAGTAAGATCTCCGGTTCATAGCGACTCCCCTTTCTGCGTGGTGGTGGCATTCTTGTGGTCCGATCTCGAATGCGCCGACCGTGAAGCGTGTGCGCGCATCAGGAATCCGTTTTCGCTTCGCACCGTGACCGTGCGTCCGCCGAAGATCAGTTGACGGGCCAGCAGGATGCTCTTCCCTTGGAGTTGTTCCACTGCCCCCACGATCTGCACCGGCAGGCCGGCGTGCAGGGCTTCCTGCGTGTCTTTGGTTAAGTACGGGCCGACATGAGCGTCCACTACGCCTTCTGGGCCGGCCACCAACAGATGCATGCCGACCGGACTTCCGGCGACGCGTTTGGTGACGACTTCCTGAATGGTTCCATTGAGAGTGGTTTCATGCGCCGCGTCGTAGACAGGACCAAAGCCGTGTCCAGTGCGGGTTTCAGGCGCCGGTTGGGCGCCGAGTGGTACAGCCAGGATCGCCAACAGCAGGCCAGCCAGCAGCCCCGCGATCAATTGAGTGGGTTTCGTCGAACGATTACGCCTCATGGATGCGCTCCTTGGAACTAGTGGGTGGTTCTTGTTTCCCAAGCTGGCGTCCCGGCCGGGCTGCGCTAGGAAAGACGAGGGCTGAGCTCTTGACTCAGAGCTCCGCACCTGCGCTCTTTAGCTGGAGCTGGCGAGAATCCCCCTTGGGTCTGCGATGGACAATGATTGCCGGATTATCTTCCGGCAGCTCCCAAGCGTCAACCCGGAAATCGGCCGAATGTTTCGCTTCTTGGTTCGCCATCTGTTGCGTTTGTCCTGAGCCCGGCGGGGCGGAGCAACAAAAGGGGAGCCCAGGGACAGGTAACAGCAGAGTGCGCCACGCCGGGAACATTAGGCACGATTGTTCCGGTAGAAAGCCTACTCGCTGGTGAAGTAATCCACCGTCACCGGGTTCTCGAAGAGCGAATAGTCGCGGGTGACGACGGTGATGCCGCTATCGGTGACGAAGTAACGGGAGCGGTCGGCTTCGGTGTCGTAGCCGATGGTTGTGCCTTCCGGGAGATGGACGTTGCGGTCGATGATGCAGCGGCGGATGCGGCAGTGGCGTCCCACGGCGACGTGGGAGAACAGGATGGACTGGTCGACCTCGGAGTAAGAGTTCACGCGGACGTCGGGAGACAGAATGGAGTTCTTGACCATGCCGCCGGAGACGATGCAGCCGTTGGAGACGATGGAATCGACCGCGCTGCCCATGCGTTCCTTTTCGGCGAAGACGAATTTGGCGGGCGGGTACTGGCGCTGGTGAGTGCGGATGGGCCAGTCCTGATCATAAAGATTGAAAATGGGAGAGACCGAGACGATGTCCATGTTGGCTTCGTAGTAGGCCTCGAGCGTGCCCACATCGCGCCAGTACAGAGCCTCTTTCTTATTTTCGTCGACGAAGTCATAGGCGAAGACGCGATAATCGCTGACCATCTTAGGCAGAATGTCTTTGCCGAAGTCGTGGCTGGAGGATTGGTCCTCGGCGTCTTTGAGCAGGACCGGAATGAGCACGTCGGCATTGAAGAGGTAGACGCCCATGGAACCGGCCACGCGCTCAGCGTTCCACGGGGAACGCAGTTGGGTCTGCGTCGGTTTTTCTTCGAAGCCATTGATGCGGCCGTCCCTGTCGACGTCGACCACGCCGAAGCGGGAAGTCTCCGCGGGATTGATCTGTATGGTGGCAAGAGTGACGTCGGCGGCGGAATCGAGATGCTGCTTCATCATCTTGCCGTAATCCATTTTGTAGATGTGATCGCCGGAGAGGATGAGGACGTGTTTGGGCTGTTCGCTGCCGATGGAATAAATGTTCTGGTAAACGGCGTCGGCGGTGCCCTGATACCACTGATCGCTGACCCGCTGCATGGGGGGAAGCACTTCGATGAACTCGCCCACTTCGCGGCCGAGGATGTTCCAGCCCTCGCGGATGTGGCGGTTCAACGAGAGCGCTTTGTATTGGGTGAGGATGTAGACGCGGCGCAGGTCAGAGTTGAGGCAGTTGGAGAGAGTGATATCGATGATGCGATACATTCCACCAAAGGTAACGGCGGGCTTGGCGCGGTCGCGTGTAAGAGGATAAAGGCGCTCGCCGGCGCCGCCGGCGAGAAGGACCCCAAGAGTGTCTTTCATGAAAGCACCCTAGAAAAACAGTAGATGGTAGCACAGGTGGGAAAGTTGACGGTGCCTGCTTGTGCTGGATCAGGGGTTGAAGGAGTGAGGGGCGATCCGGTTTGGGAAATTCGGGCTGAGCTTTGCTTCGGCTGAGACGGCCGCCTTCGTGACTATTTTTCTTTTTCCTCTTCGATCTTAATGCGGAGGGACTTGAGGAACTTGAGATCCTGATCGTTGATCTTGAATTCGGGATTGGTGGAGAGAGTGGTAACAAGGGAAGTCTTGTCGGAAGTTTTTTCACCCTGCTTGCTGACGCCGATGGTGGCTTCGAGGACGAGAAAGATGTCGTAACCGCCCTCTTTGATGCGGGAGACGACTTCGGCGATCTGTTCGGAGTCGGAAAGAGACTCGTTGATGGCCTCGCCGAGGTCCTTCATGAGTTGCTTGAGTTGCTGGTCCACTTGGTTCCCCCCGATCGCCGTCGGCTCGAAACACTACAAAATACTCAGATGCCTGCGGCCGCCGAACGGTTTCGAGAACGGGAGCAGGTTTGCGTTATTGTAGCGCCATAGGCTGTTAAAATCGAGGCCGTGAGCAAGGTTTCTAATCTACGAAAGCTGGGAGTGGTGGCGCGGGTGGCGAAGCAACAGGCTAAGCGCAGCCGGATGGTGCGCGCCACTACCAGCGCTGTGGCTACAACGGCCCGCGCATTTGGACGCGTGCTACACCAGTTGTGGCTGGAGGTTACGGGCCTTATTTTCCTAATCATGGCCCTCAGTTTTGGGGCCGCCACGGTGAAGGAGTATGGGAAATATCATGCTGGGCAGGCGGGGTTAGGACGCGTGGCGGTTGCAATTTGTTTCACAGTGACGTTCGCGTGGTTTGGGGTGAGTTCGTTCTGGAGGGTGAGGCGGAAGGGGAGAAGCAGCGTTCGTTAATGTTGGCCGACTGGGAATGTGGACCAGGCAAGGCAGCGGCCCGATAAACCTGGGCCGCCGGACAGCCGAGGGCGGCCGTCCCCACATGAGTTGCGGTGGCGACTGGTTCGGAAAAGAGCTTAGTCATGGCGGAAAAAATCAAGGCTGCGGGTGAGAGGCTGGCGGCGGAGGTTGAAACGTCTTCGCACATTACGGTGAACCCGCTGTATACACCGGCGGACCTGAAGGGCTCGGACTACGAGACCGAAGTTGGATATCCCGGGGAGTATCCGTTTACGCGTGGAGTGCAGGCCACGATGTACCGCGGGCGGTTGTGGACGATGCGGCAGTATGCGGGCATGGGCGATGCCGAGGAGTCGAACAAGCGCTACAAGTATTTGTTGGCGAACGGGACGACGGGGCTTTCGGTGGCGTTTGACTTGCCGACGCAGATCGGGATGGACTCGGACCACGCGCTGGCTGCGGGAGAAGTAGGCAAGGTGGGAGTGGCGATCGACTCGATCGAGGATATGGAGCTGTTGTTCGCGGGCATCGAGCTAACCAAGATTTCTACATCGATGACCATCAATGCGACGGCATCGATTCTGCTGGCGCTGTACGTAGCGGTGGCGCGGCGGCAGGGTGCAGACATCGGGCAACTTTCGGGCACGGTGCAGAACGATGTGCTGAAAGAGTACATCGCACGCGGAACCTATATTTATCCGCCGCAGCAGGCGATGCACGTGATTACCGACATGTTTGCCTGGGCGAAGGAGAACGTCCCGGAGTGGAACACGATTTCGATTTCCGGCTATCACATGAGGGAGGCGGGATCGACGGCGGTGCAGGAAGTGGCGTTCACGCTGGGCAATGGGATGGCGTATGTGGAGGCGGCGATCAAGGCGGGGCTGGATGTGGATAAGTTCGCGCCGCGGCTTTCGTTTTTCTTCAATGCCCATAGCAATTTTCTGGAGGAAGTGGCGAAGTTTCGCGCGGCGCGGAGGATGTGGGCGCGCATCATGCGGGAACATTTCAAGGCAAAGAATCCAAAATCGTGGATGCTGCGATTTCATACGCAGACGGCGGGGTCGACGCTGACGGCGCAGCAGCCGGAAAACAATATTGTACGGACGGCGATTCAGGCGATGGCGGCGGTGCTGGGCGGGACGCAATCGCTGCATACGAATTCGTATGACGAGGCGCTGGCGCTGCCGACGGAGCAGGCGGCGCGGATTGCGCTGCGCACGCAACAGGTGATTGCTTATGAGTCAGGTGCGGCGCAGACGATCGATCCGCTGGCGGGTTCGTATTACATGGAGGCGCTGACCAACGAGATTGAGAAGCGCGCGGCGGAATATCTGGGGAAGATCGAAGTGATGGGCGGGATGCAGAAGGCGATTGAGCGCGGATTTGTGCAGCAAGAGATTCAGAACGCGGCGTATGAATATCAGCAGGCGGTGGATCGCGGGGATGCGGTGGTGGTCGGGGTGAACCGGTTCGAGGTGGAAGCGGAGAAGGCGATTCCGATTCAGAAGATCGATCCAGCGCTGGAACCGAAGCAGATCGAGCGGTTGCGGGCGCTGCGCGCGAGGCGGGATGCGGCGCCGTGGAAGAGTGCGGTCGCGGCGGTGGAGGATGCAGCCCGAACGGGGGCGAATGTGATGCCTCGGATTGTGGAGGCGGTGGAAGCTTACGCGACCGTCGGAGAGATTTCGGATGCGATGCGGCGGGTGTTTGGGGAGTATCGAGAAGCGGTGGTGATTTAGAGTTGGGTGCGCCTTCGCGTCCCGGCGGGTTTTAGTCGGAGGTTTTGTAGTCGCAGGCGGTGCGGCAGGGTTCGCAGTATAGGAGGCCGTCGGCGCAGACGCGGACGTCGGTCGTGGTCTGGCAGAGGCAGCAGAACTTATCGCACTCGCATTGGTCTTCCGGCATTTCGCATTGGGCGCAACGGTATTTGGCGTGGCCGGTTCCGGTGGACATAGCAATAATTTAGCGCTGCGCGACGAAGCAGGAAACATGACGGAAGTAACGCCCGACGAGAGCGGGCGTGCGGTGTTGCCGGTTCTCTTTCGTCCCTCTGAAGCGCTGTGACTTCAACTTTCTTACCCACGGCTTAAGCGCCTTCTGCAAGCTGTGGGCTCATTCTGCTGCGGGCCTCACGGCTATGGTGCAGTCTTCGTGCCATATAATTCTGAGCAATGACCTTCCAACAGGTGCTGGATGGAGCGGAAGTCCTCGCGCAAAGCGGGGACCCGGGTGTGAGCAGTGTGGAATACGACTCACGGCGAGTGAGGCCGGGGTGCGCGTTCGTGGCCATGCGCGGCGAGAGCAGTGATGGCAACCAATTTATCGATCAGGCAATTCAAGCGGGCGCGATCGCGGTGATCACCGATTCGGCGGCGGAGAAGGTGCGTCCAGGCGTGGCTTGGGCGGTGGTGCCGAACGGGCGGCGGGCTCTGGCGCGGGTGAGCGCGAACTTCTATAAGAAGCCGGCAGAGCGGATTGCGATTACCGGAATTACTGGGACGAACGGGAAGAGCACGACCGCGTTTCTGGTGGAGTCGATTCTGACGGCGGCAGGGCGGAAGAGCGCGCTGATCGGGACGATTGAATATCATGTGGCCGGGAAGGTTTTGCCGGCGCCGCATACGACGCCGGAGGCGCTGGAACTGAATCGCATGTTGAGCGAGGCGCTGGGAAACGGAGCGACGGAGGCGGTGATGGAAGTTTCGTCGCACGCGCTGGCGCAAGAGCGTGTATATGGAGTGCCGTTTGATGTAGCGGTTTTTACGAATCTGACGCGTGACCATCTCGATTATCACAAGACGATGGAAGAATACTTTGCGGCGAAGCGGGTGTTGTTTGAGGGTTGTGGCACGGATGCGCCGCGAGCCGTGGTAACGAATGTGGATGATGAGTCGGGAGCGAAGCTGGCTGAGTTCAGCCGCAAGCGCAGCTCGGTGGTGCTGACTTATGGATGGGAGCGCGGCGATCTGCACGCGGAGAAGGTGGAGATCACGACGCGAGGAACACGGTTCGATTTAGTGATGCCGGAGGGGAAGATCGCGGTGTTCTCGGCGCTGATCGGGCGGGTGAATGTCTACAACATTCTGGCGGCGGCGGGAGCGGGCTATGCGCGAGGGTGCGCGGCGCAGGCCATTGCGGCGGGGATCGACAAGCTGGCGTGCGTTCCGGGAAGGTTTGAGCGCGTCGATTGCGGCCAGCCGTTTACCGTGGTGGTGGACTATGCGCATACCGATGACGCTTTGCGGAACCTGACGGCGCTGGGTCGGGAGTTGGTTTCCGGAGCGGGAGCGAAGGGAAGAGTGTTGACGGTGTTTGGCTGCGGAGGGGATCGGGACCGGAAGAAGCGTCCATTGATGGGCGAAGCCGCGGGGCGGGGCAGCGATTTTGTGGTGCTGACGTCGGATAATCCTCGGAGCGAGGATCCGCTGGCGATCATTAACGATGCGGTGGTGGGAGTGCAGAAGACTGGCGTGAAGTACAGCGTGGAGCCCGACCGGCGGAAAGCGATCGCTCTGGCGATTGGCGAGGCACGGCCGGGAGACATTGTTCTGCTGGCGGGGAAAGGGCACGAGAAGGTGCAGGTTACGCGGGAGGGCGCGGCTCCGTTTGACGATTTGGAAGTGGCGCGCGATGGGCTGCGGGCGGTGGGGTTTGAGTGTGAGGCGGCTGGAGCGAAGCGATGAAGCTGACGCTTGCCAGGATCGCCGAATTTGTTTCCGCCATGGGGGAGTTTGCGCGGGAAGAAGTGGCGCAGGGGTATTCGATTGACTCGCGGACGGTGGGGTCGGGCCAGCTTTTCTTTGCGGTGAAGGGTGAGCGGCTGGATGGGCACGACTTCGTGGAGTCGGCGCTGGAGAAAGGCGCTGCTGCGGCGGTGGTGCGGAAGGATCAGTTGGGGCGCTACTCGGGCGCGACCCGCTTGCTGGCGGTGGAAGATACGTTGGTGGCGCTGCAGACGCTGGCGACGGCAATGCGGAAACTTTGGGGCAAGCCGCTGATTGCGGTGACGGGATCGGCGGGGAAGACGACTACGAAGGAAGCGATCGCACACGTGCTGAGCACGCGGTTTCGGGTGCTGAAGTCGGAAGGGAACTTCAACAATCATTTTGGCTTGCCGCTGATGTTGCTGAAGCTGGAGCCGGAGTATGACGTGGCCGTGATTGAGATGGGAATGTCGCACGCGGGGGAAATCCGGGCGCTGGCGAAGATCGCGCAGCCGGAGATTGGGGTGGTCACGAACGTCGCGCCGGTGCACCTGGAGTTCTTCGATTCGTTGGCGGGGATTGCGCGGGCGAAGTATGAGTTGATTGAATCGTTGCCGGCGGGCGCGGTCGCGGTGTTGAATGCCGACGACGAGTATGTGTCGCAGTTTGGGCGCGACTTCAAGGGCAAGGTGGTGATGTATGGCACGCGGGCGACGGCGGACGTGCGCGCGGAGAGCGTCCAGTCGAAGGGACCGGAGGGCGTGGAGTTCGACGTGGTGATCGGGAGCGTGCGCGAACATGCGAGGTTGCCGCTGGTGGGAGAGCACAATGTGCTGAACGCGCTGGCGGCGGTCTCGGTGGGTTTGGAGCGCGGGCTGAAGCCTTCCGAGGCGGTGGGGGCGCTAGCGACACTGGCGGCGGCGGACAAACGCGGGCAGGTTCTCCAAGTGGGTAACATCACGGTGATCAACGATTGTTACAATTCGAATCCGAAGGCGCTGGAGGCGATGGTGGATGCGCTGGCCACGATGGCGGGCAAGCGGCGCATTGTGGTGGCGGGCGAGATGCTGGAGTTGGGTCCTGCGGGGGAAGAGATGCATCGGCGGGCCGGGCAACATGCCGCGGAGAAAAAGATTGATGTACTGGTGGGAGTGCGCGGGCTGGCGCTGGCGATGGTCGAGGGCGCGCGGCAGGCGGGAACGCGGGCAGAGTTTGTGGCGGGGCCGGAAGAAGCAGGCGAGTGGCTGGCGCGCGAGACGCGAGACGGCGACGTGGTTTTGCTGAAGGCTTCACGGGGCGTGAAGCTGGAGAAGGCGCTGGAGACGTGGAAGAGATTGAGTCATTGAGAGATTGAGCCACTGAGTGATTGAATACGGATGGGTTGCGATTTTCAATGACCCAATCGCTCACTCGCTCACTGACTTAATTCCTGGACGGAGGCTGATTGCTCTACTGGCTGTTGTTCCTGAAGCTGCAACATTATTTTCCGCCGTTCCGCATCTTCCGCTATTTGACGTTCCGCACTGCGTTCGCCAGTCTTACCGCGCTTTTTACCGCGCTTATCGTGGGGCCGCTGGTTATCAACCGGCTGCGCGAATTCCAGATTGGACAATACATTCGGGAAGAAGGGCCGAAGGCTCATCAGAAAAAAGCCGGTACGCCGACGATGGGCGGGTTGCTGATTGCGATCGCAATTGTGGTACCGACGCTGCTGTGGGCGGACCTGAGCAACCGGTTTGTATGGATCGCGGTGTTTGCCACGTGCGCGTTTGCGGCGATTGGATTCGCGGACGACTACACCAAAGTAGCGCATCGCCGGAATCTCGGCCTCACCGGACGGGCGAAGCTGGGGCTGCAGTTTGCCACCAGCATTGTGATCGCAGTGATGCTGATCGCCATGCAGACCTATGGAATGTATTCGACGAAGTTGATTGTGCCGTTCTTTAAGCAATTTCATCCCGACCTGGTGGCGCAGAATCTGGAACGATTCCCGCATCTGTGGCCGCTGGCGTTCTTGCCCTTTATTGCTTTCGTGGCTTTCGTGATTGTGGGATCGAGTAACGCGGTAAATCTTACGGACGGGCTGGACGGGTTGGCGATTGGGTGTACGGTGATTGCAGCCGGGGCGCTCTCGGTGCTGACGTATGTGAGCGGGCACGCGACCTTTGCGACTTACCTGGAAATTCCGCGCATGCCGCAGGTGGGCGAGCTGACGATTTTCTGCGGGGCGATGGTGGGATCGTCGATTGGATTTTTGTGGTATAACGCGCATCCGGCGGAAGTTTTTATGGGCGATGTGGGATCGCTGGCGCTGGGCGGCGCGATTGGGACGGTGGCGGTGATCATCAAGCAGGAACTGCTGCTGCCATTTATTGGCGGAGTGTTCGTGATCGAGGCGATGTCGGTGATCCTGCAGGTGGGATCGTATAAGCTGCGCAAGAAGCGGATTTTCAAGATGGCGCCGCTGCATCATCACTTTGAGTTGATGGGATGGTCGGAATCGAAAATTATTGTGCGGTTTTGGATTGCGTCGCTGGTTTTTGCGCTGTTCGCGCTGACGACTTTGAAACTTAGGTAAAAACGAAATCACCACGGAGTCACAGAGACACAGAGAAAACCAACGCTATGTCTTTTCCTGTTAGGAACGCAGGGTGGTCGGTTGGCGTTTGTCCTCGGAAGATTTTTCCTTGTCTTGTTTTTCCCTGTGTCTCTGTGACTCTGTGGTGAAATGAACTTGATGGAACTTAACAACAAACGCGTGCTGGTGGTGGGACTTGGCAAGTCCGGGGTGGCGTCGGCGCTGTTCTTGAAGGCGCACGGGGCGCGGGTGACCGTGTCCGATACCAAGAGTGGAGACGAACTGCGCAACGAGATTCCGGTGCTGCTCGATCATGGCATCACCGTCGAGACAGGCGGGCACGGCGAGCGTACATTTCGCGGGCAGGATCTGATTGTGGTGAGCCCGGGCGTCCCGGTGGACGCGCCGCTGCTGGTGCAGGCGCGGGCTTTGGGCGAGGTGGTGATCGGCGAGATTGAACTGGCGGCGCAGTTCTGGCCGGGACCGATTGTGGCGATCACGGGGTCGAACGGGAAGACCACGACGACCACGCTCACGGGGGAGATTTTGGCGGCGGGCGGACTTCCGACACTGGTCGGAGGGAATATTGGCACTCCGGCGATTTCGCTGGCGGAGCGGGCGAAGCCGGAGACAGTGACTGTGCTGGAAATATCGAGCTTTCAACTGGAGACGATTCAGACTTTCCGCCCGAAGATTGCCGTGGTGTTGAATGTGACGCCCGATCATCTGGACCGGCACCGGACGTTTGAGGTTTACGTGGATGCGAAGGCGCGCATCTTTGAGAATCAGCAGAGCGGCGATTTTGCGGTGCTGAATGAGGATGATCCGACTTGCGTAAGCCTGGCTGCAAGGACGCGAGCAAAGGTGTTCTGGTTTAGCCGGCTGAAGGAAGTGGAGCGGGGAGCCTGGGTGCGTGAGGGGAACATCTTATTCCGCGATGCAGCGCAGCAGCACGAGGTCATGCCGGTTTCCGAGATTCCATTGAAGGGCGCACACAATCTGGAGAACGTGCTGGCGGCGGTGTGTGCGGGCGCGCTGATGGGATGCGCTCCGGAGAAAATCCGGCAAGCGGTGCGCGACTTTAAAGCGGTCGAACACCGGCTGGAGTTTGTGGCCACGATCCGCGGCGTGGATTATTACAACGATTCGAAGGCTACGAACGTGGATGCGACCATCAAGGCGCTGGAGTCGTTTCCGGCGAACATCCACCTCATTCTCGGCGGCAAGGACAAGGGCAGCGACTATACCGTGCTCAACGAATTGTTGCGGCAGCGGGTGAAGCGCGTGTACACGATCGGCGCGGCGGCGGCGAAGATCGAATCGCAGATTAAGAATGTTGAAGTTGTGCATGCAGAGACTCTGGAGAACGCTCTGCGCAAGGCGAATGCCGTGGCGCAGCCGGGTGACGTGGTGTTGCTGGCTCCGGCTTGTGCAAGCTTTGATCAGTTTAAGAGCTACGAGCACCGAGGCAAGGTGTTCAAGGAGATCGTTGGGGCGTTGGGGTAAAGGGCGTTTTCACCACAGAGACCCAGAGAATGACGCAGCCACAGTGGTGGAAACTCTTTTTAGGCTACCCACGGGATAGCCTTGCAAAGTATCCTTCGACTTCGCGGATGTTTGGCTTCGCGACCCATCTGCGTCGCGGAATGACAGCTTCTAACAGACCTCTGCTAGCTGCCGTGCGTCTTCCGGTACGTTCCGATTACCGGCCGCGGAAAGTATGGCAGAGGCTGCGAGTGGATGATGGCGGCTGGATTTGCTTCGACCAGCGCTTCCGCAACTTCGTCGCCGCAGATTTCCGCGGTGGCCTCGCGAGCCGTGGAGAGCACGGGCACGCGTTTTTCGGTATCGTGCGCGTCCGTCGCCAGCACATGAACGGAGTCGTGTTCGAGCAGCCACTGCGCGGCGCGGCGCACACGTTCTCCCCAGAATCCAGTGAGGGCGGAGCCGGTCATCTGGATTACGCAACCTTGCTCGGCCCATTCCACCACGCGCTGCAGGTTCTCGCGCAGGATCTGGTTGCGCTCGGGATGGGTGATGACCGCGGTGATACCGCAGTCGCCCAGCTTCATAAAACAATCCGTGATCTGCTGCGGAATGCTGTAATTGCTCAGCTCGACCAGCATGTAGTGCGAGCCTTCAATGGCGTAGCGGGCGGGATTGGCCAGGACATCCTGCAGATTGTCGTAGGAAAGGTGGAAGTCGCAGCCCAGGCTAAGGGTGAGCGCGTTGCCCACGAGTTGCTGCAGGTGTGCGACCAGTCCCTGAAGATACGGGCGATCGTAGTGGTAGCGGTCGTTGGCGTGAGGCGTGGCGACCTGGTGAGTGATGCCATCGGCCGCGGCCATGCGGCACATGGCGACGGAGGTTTCCCAGGACTTCGATCCGTCGTCTACTTCCGGAAGAATGTGTGAGTGAATGTCGACCACGATTGTTGAAACACAAGCAACCTACAGAGGTTGCGCTGGATTTGATTTAAGCAGATTCGGGGAGAAAGAGAAAGCGCCAGAGCTCTACCGCGGACGGCGCCGAGGACGCGAAGGGAAGTAAAGATCGCTCCATTCCTCGGGAGAAAATGCTGGAGCGACGACATCGCCAGTGATTGTAACCTTACCGGCCATGAACCCGAATAGGTCGTCAGTGTGCTTATTTCTGCCTGTCGGGGTAGGCTTCGCCACCGGCTTCCCAAGCTTGGTGATCGTCGCTATCTTTTTCATCGAAGAATATCCTTTTTTCGACCATCGACATTTTATCGTAATCATTAAGTGGGTTGAGGATGACAGCGAGCGAAACCGGCGCCGGCATCCCCCACGCTTCAACAAGCGCAAAGGTGGGACAGCTTGTTCGCGTCCTTGGAAGTCCGGGACCGGCGAAGGTGGCCGGAAGCTAGCAGCCAGGCGCGAGCTTCCCTTGCCGCACCTTCCATTCCTTCTGTAGCATCAATATCCTGGCATTTATAAGGAGCAATCATGGCAGCCGATACGCTGGCTTCCCCGGCTACGTTGGGCTACAACAAGACGAAAGTCCTGAAGAACTTCGTCGACGGCGAGTGGGTGGAATCCTCGACGGGCGAAACGTTTGAAGATCGTAATCCCGCCGACAAGCGCGACGTGGTCGGCATTTTTCAGAAGTCGGCTAAGGCCGATGTTGACGCTGCGGTGGACGCGGCCAAGCGTGCCTTCGCCAAGTGGCGACTGGTGCCCGCGCCGCGGAGGGCTGAGATGGTTTTCCGCGCCGCAGAAATTCTCATTGGGCGCAAAGAAGAGTGCGCCCGCGACATGACGCGCGAAATGGGCAAGGTGCTGGCCGAGACTCGCGGCGACGTGCAAGAGGCCATCGACGCCGCCTACTACAATGCAGGTGAAGGACGCCGTCTGTTCGGCCCAACTGTACCGTCGGAGATGCCGAACAAGTTTGCCATGGCGGTGCGGCAGCCCATCGGCGTCTGCGGCATGATTACGCCGTGGAATTTTCCCATGGCGATTTCTTCCTGGAAGCTGCTGCCCGCCGTGGTTTGCGGGAACACTTGCGTGATCAAGCCGGCACAGGATACTCCGCTGTCAACTTTTAACCTGGTTCGCGCTTTCACCGACGCCGGCATTCCGAAGGGCGTGGTCAACATTGTGACCGGCTTCGGTGCCGACGTGGGCACGCCGCTCGCCGAGCACGCCGATGTGCGCGCGATTTCGCTGACCGGGTCGTCCGCGGTAGGCCGCATCATTGGTGGGATTGCGGCGAAGAGTTTCAAACACTGCTCGCTCGAACTGGGCGGCAAGAATCCTATGATCGTGCTCGACGACGCGAATCTCGATCTCGCCATCGAAGGCGGCCTGTGGGGCGGATTCGGCACGACCGGCCAGCGTTGCACCGCGACCAGCCGCATTATCGTGCAGAAGGGCGTGTATGGCGAGTTCGTCCAAAGATATGTCGCACGCGCCAAGAAGCTGAAAGTGGGCAACGGCCTCGATGAAACGGTCGAGATGGGACCGGCGATCAACGAAAAACAGCTTCAGACCGACCTCAGCTACGTAGAGATCGGCAAGAACGAAGGCGCGAAGCTGGTGTGTGGCGGCAATCGTCTCGACCAGGGCGAGTACCAATATGGCTGGTTCATGGAGCCGACCGTGTTTACCGACGTCGACCCCAAGATGCGTATCGCGCAGGAAGAAATCTTCGGCCCCGTGGTTTCGATTATTCCATGTGACGACCTGGAAGACGCCATCGAGATCGCCAACGGCATCGAGTACGGACTCTCGTCCGCGCTCTACACGAAAGACGTGAACAAGGCGTTCTCGGCCATTCGCGACCTGTATGCCGGCATTACCTACATCAACGCGCCGACGATTGGCGCCGAAGTGCACCTGCCGTTCGGTGGCACCAAAGCCACCGGCAACGGGCATCGCGAAGGCGGCATCGGTGCGATTGATTTTTATACGGAGTGGAAGTCGGTGTACGTGGATTACTCCGATAAGCTGCAGAAGGCGCAGATTGATCGGGAAGACTAGGAATCTTTAACACAGAGGACACTGGGGAACACAGGGTAGGGCCGTCGGTTCGAATGACCCTGAGATCTCTATGTCCTCTGCGGTTAAAGTTTTGACTTTAGCCACGCATTCTCCCTAGAGACTATCGTCCGCTTGTCCAAAGCCCCGTCCCGTTGTAAAGTTCTGAACGAACTGGGGATGACCAAATGAAAACTACATCTGCTACCTTGCTGCGGCTGGCCGCAGCGCTGTGCGCATCCGCACTCTTCTTCGTCGCCGTCACAACCCAGGCCGAACAGCGACCTACCCTGACTACTCACGTGCCTGAGGCGGTCTCCAGCAGAGTGGCGCCTTTGGTTGGCCATCTTCCCAGCTCGCAGCGGTTGAGCCTGGCGATCTCATTGCCGCTGAGAAATGAGGCGGAGCTCGACGATCTGTTGCAGCGGATCTACGATCCTCAGAGTTCGAGCTACCATCAGTATCTTAGCGTGGAAGAGTTTACCGCCAGGTTTGGTCCCGTCGCGGCTGACTATACAGCGGTGCTCCGCTTTGCTCAGGCGAATGGCCTGGCCGTGATTGATACCGCTGGCAATCGCATGGTCGTGGATGTTGAAGGCTCCGCGGCAGATATTGAGAGCGCTTTTCACGTGAACTTGAACGTCTATCAGCATCCCACCGAGGGCCGCACGTTTTATGCACCGGACCGCGAGCCCTTAGTGGATCTCGATGCACCGGTGCTGCACATCTCCGGCTTGGATAACTTCACGCTGCCGCATGCTAAGAACATTCGATCCTCTCAGCAAGTCGACCAAGAACACGCCAACGCCAGAAAGACCACGGGTTCTGGTCCGGGCGGCGATTTTATCGGGAGCGATATGAGAGCGGCCTACTACGGCTCCGGCTCGCTTACCGGAACGGGACAGTCGGTGGGGCTGTTTGAGTATGCCGGATACGAAATCAGCGACGTCAAGACCTACTTCAAGAATTTGAAGCAGACGGTGAAGGTCGCTGTGAAAGGTGTATCGCTGAATGGGGTGAGCCTGGGCTGTCCTCCGAGAACGTGTGACGACGGGGAACAGGCGCTCGACATAGAAATGGCAATCTCGATGGCTCCGGGGCTGAAGCAGGTGGTGGTGTACGTGGGAAGCAGCGATGTCTCCATCTTCAACCAGATGGCCGTGGACAATACCTCCAAGCAGCTGAGCTGCTCCTGGGGATGGAGCGATGACGAAAGCAGCCTGGACCCGATCTTCAAGGAAATGGCGACTCAGGGGCAGAGCGTATTTGTAGCGACTGGCGACAACGGTTCCGGCACTCCGGGCGACGTGGTGTGGCCGGCGGATGACCCCTACATTACGGCGGTTGGGGGCACCGACTTAACGACTGCCGGGCCGGGTGGGGCGTGGCAATCGGAGACGGGCTGGAGCGGCAGCGCGGGCTCGCCTTCGAAGAACAAAATTCCGATTCCCAGTTATCAGAAGCTTCCAGGGGTCATCACCTCGCTCAACCATGGGTCGAAGACCTTGCGCAATTATCCGGATGTTGCGGCGGAAGCGAACACCAACCAATACAGTTGCTATGACGGGGGATGCAGCGGAGGCAATGGCGGGACGAGCTATGCTGCTCCGCAATGGGCGGGCCTGACGGCGCTGGCGAATCAGCAGGCAGTCGCGGGTGGGGGAAAGACTTTGGGGTTTCTCAACCCGTTTCTCTATGGAATTGGGATAGGGTCTGGTTATGACAGCGACTTCCACGACATCACCAGCGGCAGCAACGGCGGGTATTCGGCAGTGACAGGTTACGATCTGGTGACGGGGTGGGGCAGTCCGAACGGGGCGAACCTGATCAACGCCCTGACTGCGGCGAAGGACGAGTAAGGCAACACCTGACCCCTCTTCGGCACAGCGTACTTGATCGATTGCGGCTCCGGTCGGCCAGAACAGAGGAAGCAATAGCCGTCAAATAGGGTACTTTGGTGATCTTGTCGGCAGACTTTCCTATGGCTTATCGTCGATCTCTGGGGTTCAATCTGTCCGCAGCTTTTGCTCTGGGTTTACTTTGCCTAAGCGTCATTTCGTATCCCAATCCGCCGGAAGCATCGCGCGTAGCCTAGTGTTGGCGACGCTGACGCTGGGGTTTTGCTTTGCGGCCGGGTTCGTTCCCGCATTGCTGGCCCAGAAGGCTCCCAAGTCTGATCGTAAAGTGCTTGTCTCCGTGAAGCCGGAATATTCCGAACTGCTAAAGCATGCACAAATCGGAGGTCTGGTTCGTTTGAAAGCGACGGTGCTGCCCGATGGAAAGGTGAGCAACGTGGACGTTGTCGGGGGTAACCCCATCCTGGCTGAAAGCGCGGCCGCGGCAGTACTGAAGTGGAAATTCGTCCCTGCCCCAGCGCAAACCGTCGAGGACATTTCCATCAGTTTCAGCCCGCACTAAGCCGCGACCCATCCGTTTTCTCTGCACGTTCGACACCTCTGCGGTTAGAATCCCTCTTGTATTCTGAAACGGCCGTGGCCGGCACGCGGGCTGCGGCGAGGCTTTCATGACTCCAGCTACTCAGGCTCACGAAATCACTGCCGCCAAGCGGCTCGACAACGTTCGCTATGCCATCCGCGACTTGGCCTGCGTTGCGGACGAGGTCGTCCGGCAGGGACACAAAGTCCTGCCTCTGAACGTTGGCGATCCGCTCAACTTCGATTTCCAGACTCCGGCGCACATTATTGAAGCGGCTTATAAGGCCATGCGCGACGGGAAGAACGGCTATGCGCCCTCTCCGGGCATTCCGGAGGCGCTTGAGGCGATTCGCGGCGAGGCGGCGCGCAAGGGCATCACGACGGTGCGGGATGTTTTCGTGACTTCGGGCGTGAGCGAGACTGTCGATCTATGCATCAGCGCGCTGGTGAATCCGGGCGAGGACATTCTTACGCCGAAGCCTGATTATCCGCTGTATTCGGCCGTGCTGTGCAAGCTGGGCATTGCACTCAACGCTTACGACCTTAATGAAGACGACGCGTGGCAGCCGGAACTAGCCGACATTGAACGCAAGGTCACGCCGCGCACGCGCGGCATTGTGCTGATTAATCCCAACAATCCGACGGGGGCGCTGTGCTCGCGGCAGATGCTGGAGAAGGTGGCGGAGATTGCCCGGCGGCATAATCTGGTTGTGTTCTCGGACGAGATTTACGACAAGCTCATTCTCGATGGAACTCCTCACATTGCATTTGCTGCGGTCGCGCCGGACGTGCCTTGCATCACGTTTGGCGGGATGTCGAAGAACTATCTGGTCCCGGGATGGCGCATTGGCTGGGGGATTGTTTCCGGAGATGCGGCGGCGGTGAAGCCTTATACCGAAGGCATTCACCGGCTGCTGCGGGCGCGGCTGTGCGCCAATCATCCTGAGCAATATGCCATCAAGCCGGCGCTGGAAGGTCCGCAGGATCATCTGGTGGAAGTGCGGTGCAAGTTGCGTGCGAGGCGCGATCTTACGCAGAAGTGGTGTGAGGCGACTCTGCGCGTGAGCTGCGTTGCGCCGCGTGGCGCGTTCTATGCTTTTCCGCGCATCGATATTCCGGAGAGCGACGAAGTCTTCGTCAAGGAATTGATTCGACAGAAGTATGTGATGGTGGTGCATGGGTCGGGCTTCGGTCAGAAGCCAGGGACACAGCATTTTCGCATTGTGTTTTTGCCGGATGAGGCGACGCTGAATAGGGCTTATGCTTCGATTGGGGAGTTTATTCGGGAGAGATACTGAGATCGGAGATATTGGCTGCTCGCAGGGCATCCTTCCATTCTTTTTCCAGGCCCAGCTCGCGGACCCATTGTTCCAGATAGGGGCGGTCCAACGAGTTCCGCTGTATCTTAAAAATTCCTGCGGCATCCTCAATCTGCCGCTGTGATTGCGCCAGCTTCGACCATTCGAGCTTCGCGAGTATTACGTCCTCAGCGCTGGCGACGAAGAGAGACAAGCCTTGTAAGTTTATTGGCCTGCGGCGGCCGAACTCCTCGTGGCTGAAGGCGCGGGATTTGCGAATGATCAAGTCAATCTTCCAGCCGGTTTTCAGGTCGATGACGTTGAACAGGGACTCCCGCTTGTAAGCTTCGAGCGCCGCATCCAAGTCCGCGTAGTATTCGCCGTTGGGCAAGCTCTGGATGAACGCTTGCAATTGTGGTGGCGTGGCCGAGACGACAAGGTCGATGTCTTGGGTGGACCGCAGGGAGCCGTAATAGGCGCTGGCAAACGACCCCGTCAGCATGTAGGCGACGCCAGCGCGATCCAGCGCCGCGGCAATTTTCTGGAGGACTTCAGGGAAGCTCATTGCAAGCAGACGGGCAGTGGCGCGGGTAGGAAAACGAGCCGGAGCAATTCGCGAGCGATGCGCGCTTCCTGCCATTCTGGATGTTCATGACGTATCCGCCCCCGGTTCAGTTCACGGGCGAACAGGCTCATCTCAAAAGCCAGAAGGAGCCGCTGCTCGCCCGACATCGAGCGTTGAACTTCGAGTTGCACGGCTTGCGCAGCGGAGCTTGTGTCGGTGACTGGCACCAGGAAATGGTACCACGCGCAGCGTATGCTATGGCTCGCATGGAAGGTGACGATCAAAGTCAAAATCAAAATCAAAGTCAAAATCAAAGGCAAAGGCAACGGACAGAGCCTGCCCTGAGCTTGTCGAAGGGAGTGTCCGTTCCACACGAGCCTTGCAGTCGGGCTAGATGCCGATGTTCACGGCGCGGAGGGCGTCTTTGTAGGCTTCGCGGGTTTCGGTGAATTTGGTGTGGGCGTCGTGTTCGCGGAAGTGGGCGTCGTCCCATTTTTCCCAGGCGAGCATGGAGTGGTCGGGAGAAGCTAACGCTTCTTCGGCGCGAATGGCGGCAACCCATTCATCGGTGGCCTGCTTGTAGGTGAGACGGAGTTGATCGAGATTGGCTGGGGGCATGGCTTGCAGGGTAATGCGGGGCGGTATCGGGGTCAATTGGACGGAGCGAAATTCACGGAGAATTAACAGAACGTCCCTCAGGGGCTAAAGCCCGCGTTCATTCTCGGTCCTTTGAGCGGCGCTGCAGCGCAGCTCTTCCACGGTTGTGTCGGCCTCCCGGTCGGCGAACGACCAGATGCCCACTTCTCGCAAAGGACGCGAGAAATGGGGCACCCGCTGAGTTGTTGTTTCCCGGATTATTGTCCGGCTGACTTTGTGGCTCCCGTCGTGGTGTCGAATTCTTCGGCCATCCAGTGTTGGAGGGCGGTGATGTTTTGCGGGCGGCCGAGGAAGTTCTTCACTAGATCATTCGCCGACATCGAGCCGCCGGGTTCGAGGACTACGCGGCGGTAGCGCATGGGGGCGTCGCCGGCAAGTAGGTTTTTATGATCGAACTGCAGGAAGAAGTCTTCGGCGATCACTTTGTCCCAGAGATAAGTGTAGTAGGCGGAGGAGTAGCCGCCGAGGTGGCCGAAGGAAGCCCACACATGAGTTTCGGGCAGGGGAGCGAACAGAGTGTACTTGCGGGCGTCGTCGAGGGTGACTTTGTCGAGGTCGACCTCTTCCGGCTTGGTTTTGTAGATGTCGTAGGAGATAGCGCTGTAGGAGTTCTGGCGGCCGACCCAGCCGCCGCGTCCGAAAGCGGAAGCACGGTTCATGCGGGCGACGAGTTCGGCGGGAATAGGTTCGCCGGTTTTATAGTGGCGGGCGAACTTGGCTAAGACCTGGGGGCTGCGAATCCACTCTTCGAGCATTTGGGAGGGAGCTTCGACGAAATCGGACTCCATGGTGATGCCGCTGATGCCGGCCCATTGCTGCTGACCGCCGAGGATGTGGTGCATGAGGTGGCCGAATTCGTGGAAGAAAGTTTCGACGTCACCGTAGTCCATCAGGCCGGCGTCGGTGGCGGTGGGAACGGGGAAATTGCACACGAGGATGGCCTCGGGCAGTTGCTTGCCGCGAATGCCGTCGAGCACCGGGGCCATTTCGGCGTGGCTGAACTTGCCGGGGCGGGGGTGCATGTCCAGATAAAATCGGCCGACGGGCTTACCGCTGTCGATGACGATCCAGGTTTCAACGGCAGGGTCCCATGAAGGGACGTTCGGTTCCTGCCGGAAGCTGACATGGAAGAGGTCGGCGGCGGTGTCGAGGATGCCTTGCTTTACCTCCATGAAGGGGAAGTACGGACGAACGGATTGAGAATCGAAATCGTACTTGGTGCGGCGCACTAATTCGGAAAGATAGGCCGCTTCGTAGCTCCAGATTTCTTTGGCGCCGGGAGTGGTCTTCTGTTTTTCGGCGAGCAGCATTTCGAATTCGCGCTGGGCGAGGGTGCGGGATGCGTCGTTGACCTGCTGGATGAAGTCCGCGATGTTGTGGCCTTTGGCGATCATCTTGTCGGCGGCGTTGTAGTCAGCCCAGGAGGAATAGCCGAGAAGGGTGGCGATTTCGTATCGGGTCTTGAGCAGGCTGGTGAGGACTTCCTGGTTCTTGGGATAGGCGCGGGTGTTGAAGGCGAGGGAAACGCGGCGGCGCAGAGAATCGCTTTTGGCGAAGGTGAACACAGGATAAGCATCGGGATAATCGGTGGTGATGCGGACCTTGCCGTCGGCTCCGGGCTTGTGCCGATCGATGTAATCCTGGGGGAGGCCATCGAGTTCTGAGGGATCGGCCTCGACCACTTTCTGGCCGTCGGAGATGTTGCGATCGAACATGGACTGCTGTTCGGTGCCTTGGTCATTTAACTTCTTGAGGCGGGCGCGGGTGGCGTCGTCTTTGTCGACGCCAGCAAGACGGAATTCGAGAAGCTGGTGCTGAACGTAATACTTCGTGGTGGCATCTGCCTTTGAGAGGTCGAGAGCGGCGAGACCATTGTAAACATCGTGATTGAGAGCGATCGCGGTCTGAGCGGCGCTTACTTTGGTGAGCATGGCGGTAGCGTGATCGCGGAAGGCGGCGTCGGGATGGACTTGCTCCATGAGTCCCGCGAAATAGCCGGCGGAGTTGTTTTGGTGAACGGCTTCGTCGAAGGGGACGAGAGTGTTTTCGATGGTGCGTGGGCCTGTGACGGCGAGCAGGGTGGCGATGGCGCGTTCACCGGCGGCGAGACGGTCGGTCTCGATTTTCTCGAAGGCGGCGACGTCGGGCCGGGCGGCCCAGATGGTGGGCTGGGAGACGGTGATTTTCTGCGCGGATAGAACCGCAGCAAAAACAAACGGGAGACAGAGGAGGATGGCCAGACGCGCGGCGAGCAACATGAAAGAACCTCGTGGAGAATTTAGTGAATTACGTGGAACGGTTTCGAAACCGGTGTTGACGTGCGCAGGAATTGTTGACGACCGCGTCTTACGATGTCAAGCATAGAGCGGAGGAAAATGTTTAACAAAACGGAAATGGGATGTGCTGTTTCTTCATTGCTGTGAACACAGGGCGGCTGCCGGGCTTCGCCCGGCGGACAGCCGAGGGCGGCTGTCCCCACATGGATCTGCTAGCGCCAGCGCTTGAGTTCCGGCCAGAGTTGGGCGAGGGTGCCGAATTTTGGGCCGCGGCAGATGTAGACGTCGATTTGTTTTTCCAGGGCATAGGGATTGTCGGCGGATTGGCCGACGTACTCGACACGATCCCAAAGTTGTTCGAGACGTTTGCGACGGTCGTCGAGGACGATCATACAGTTGCCGGAATAGCCGCGCGGTCCCCAGAGAAACCAGGTTTGGTGGCCGCTGAGGGCAGGAGGCAGTCCGTAGCGGCGCCCGAGGAAGTCGATGGCGCCGGCCTGGCCGTAGTCCTGGGCGAAGATGCCGCAGGCTTTATCTGTTCGCTCGTCCGCGGAAAGGCGATTCCACGCTACGGCAGTTTCGGCAACGATTTCTTCCCATCCGAATTGATCGGCGTACCACTGGGGCAGGGCGGCACGGGCGTGGCTGTGTTCCATGACCGGAAGCTTGAAGGGAAGATATTTCATGTAGGCGAGGAAGCCATCAGGAGAAAGAACCGGCACGGTGATGGGAGCGAGATGCGCGCCGGTGACCAGCAACGCGACTATGATTGCGGGTTTCGCCCAGGCGCCGTGCGGGCGAGCGTTTTCTGCGTCAGCGGTCTTCTCTCCATCAAGGGCGGATTCGATTATGACGGCGCCGGCGGCCAGCAGCATGGGATATATAGGGGCTAGATAGTAATTCTTGCCGTGGAGAACGAAGAAAACGGTAAAGCAAACCAGGTAGCTCCAACCGAGCGCGCGGTAGGGCTTGAGACGGGCGGAGAAGAGCAGAGCGAATAGTCCCGTGAGCCAGATGGGGGCGGCGAAGGGGTGAACGAGGATCGTCTGTTGGAAGAAATACTGAGGAAGAGGAAGGATGACGTCGCGGCCCTCGGCGCGGATGTTATGCATCAGTTCGACGAAGGGCCAGTGATAGTGCACGTTCCAGAGCAGGTTGGGCAGGAAGATCAGGAAGGCAGCGAGGCCGCCGATCCAGATCCAGGGATTGAGGAAGGCGCGGCGCTGCGGGGTGAGCAAAAGGCCGACGACCATGCCAAAGCCGAAGACCGCGATGGAGTACTTTTCCTGCAGACCGAGGCCGGCGACAACGCCGAACCAGAGCCAATAGCGGGGGGCTTTTTCTGTACCGGCGCGTTTGATGGCGAGAATGGCGAAGTAGGCACAGCCCATCCAGAGGTTGGGTTCGAGGCAGTTGGTGCCGAGCAGGCTTCCGTTGGAAAGATATTGCGGCGCGATGACGATGGTGACGGCGCTGAGGAGCAGGGCGAAGCGGCGTCCGCCGAACTCGCGGGCGAGGACCGCGGCTTGCACGACGAGGAGAGAAGACGCGAGCGCCGGAATGAAGCGAATGCTGCGGAGTGAGTCTCCGAGGACGGCGCGGCTGATGTGGATGAGGAACGGAATGAGCGGCGGCTGGTCGACGTAGCCCCAGGCCAGATGATCCCCGCAAACCATGTAATCGAACTCATCGCGGAAGTAGCCGTAGCGGTTGTTGAAGTAGAGGTGGAACAGGAGTTTGGCGAGCGCGACGAGCCAGATGAGGGCTAGGCCGGTGGCGAGGGAGGGTTGGTGGTCGCGGGTTGGAGGGGGAGGAGTTTTCGTTGCGCTGGCCACTGGGAAACTAGGATAACGTATGAACGGCGCACGATACTACGGCTGTCTCGATAATTGACCTTCGAGACTATTGGTGAGTCCACAGGAGCCCGTTAGAGTATTGGGTGGCCGAATCCGTGTAAGGTCCTACAACCTGGGCGAAGTCGTTAATGCCGTATGCAGCGTCGGCATCGGTGCCGTATTGCAGGATATTCACCAGGTAAGTTCCTGACCAAATAAAGCCACACTCGTTGACCGTGTTCGCGCACGCCGTAGTGTAGTAGATACCGGCCAACTCGTTGTTGGCGTTAATCCCCTCAGCCACCGTGTTGGCGCTGCCGCCCGGTGTGAGCCCAATAACGGTCGCGTTCCAGGAGGGCGGGACGGCGGAGAGTTCAAAGTCCTCTGTAAACGGCTGAAAGTAGTAGGCGCCGGTTATTGTGGCGTCGCCGTTAATGCCGAAGCCGAGCGTATAGGTGAAGTTACCGCTGATGCCAAGCGGGTAGAAGTTCGGCGGCGTGCCATAGTACATAAAGCTCTGGTAATAGAACGTGCTTGGGGCGTAGGCCCAGCCAACGATCTGCCCGGCGTCGTTAATGCCGCGCAGGTACGTCCCTGTGGCACCAGGGTAATCAATTTGGGTAGGAGTTCCCCCAGCCTTCTGCAGGAATCCATGAAACCTCCCGTCCGAGCCTTCAAAGAAGCCAACGATGTCGCCGAGGTTATTGATTCCACCCGCCTCGACGTATGTCGAACCCGGAACGCTGATGGTTGTGCAGGTGCCTGCTGTATTTTGGAAGCCGTAGATAGGCTGGCCAATGGCGGCCTGATTAATACCCCACCACAGTGCCCGCTTGCCCCGGGCCGTTGATGAAGACTCCGTTGCTCATGTCATTGATGCCGAGAGGAACTGTATCAATCACCCCGGGACAGTTACTGATTGCTGGGGTGCCGTAGGTGTATGCCTTGGCGAAGGTGTTGGCGTTCACTGCCGGCCCATCGTCAATGTCGTAGTCGATGCTCAGTGGAACGCCGCCCCAGGTTGCGTTTGGCGCGTTCTTGGGATTGGTATTAGCTAGAAACTGGTGCATGCGTTGGCCGTCAGGCCAGAGGGTGTCTTTAATCACCTCATTCCAGATTGTGACATGGCCGTCGTACCTCGCGATCCATATCTCCGCTGGGGCCGGACTTACCTGCGAAATGTCGCTGGTAATAGGAGCGGGGTTTGCATACACGCCCGCACTGTAGCCGCTGTAAAATCCGATCTCGCTCACAAACCCGTCTACGTATGCTTGGACCGCAAGGCTGCAGGTGCTGTGGTCGGGCGTGTGGTTCTCGATGTCGAGAAAGATGATCCCAGCAGTGATGCCGAGTAATTGGTCCTGTGCAACCGCTTGGTCGGCCTCCTCTGCACCCTCTTTGCTGGCCACCGTTTGCGTGTTGCTAATGTACTCCGTGATGTTGGTCGCCTTATCGCAGGTCGATTGCAGGCCAAACCAAACTGGCACTATCCCCCAGCCCTGACCCTCAATTGAGGAGACCCAGCCCGGACCATTCTTCGACACAAGAATAGGGTCGTCATGCCTGTTTGGTGAGTTCGGGAGGTAGATGTATACGTCATAGAACGGACTCGAGGCGATCCACGCCGTCATCTGCGGAATCGTCGGCACGTTGTATCCGTCAAATCCGAGATGCGTGCTAATGGTGCTTGATGGGTCGAGGATCTCCGCCGAACTGGCTGGCCCGACCGCCAGCGAAGGCGACGCTCCGGTACGCGACTGCCTCGCCCCCACAGGACCGAATGCCGGTCCACTGGCCGTGACGTCGACCCAAGTTTTGCCAGCGTCCCGAGTGGCAAATAACCCGTCGGTTAGGTTGGCCCAGCCTTGGTCACGGTCCACGAAGCTTAGCTCGATCGCGGCCCCCTGGGAGGACACCTCGGCGGTGTTGCTCGTTTGATCTTGGTTCGGTCCGAGCGTATAGAGCGAAAGCCTTGTCGCAGCGGGGCGGTGCCCGCCCCCGCTTTCTGCTGCCTTCACTTGCTCGCTGTGCGCTGCGACCAAAACAGGGCCCGCCAGACCTGAGGAATAAATGTCGGGAAGCCGAGGTAGGACGCGCTCCTCTTTCCAGGTCCTTCCGCCGTCGCCGGTCCCAAACAAGACCAGCGTCGACAAATCGGGCCCCATTGGAGGGCCTACGGCATACCGGGCTAGCAGGAAGCCGCGGCGCTCGTTCACGAAGACCGGCAGGTCGTTACTGACACCTGTGTCAGGGCCGATGCTCGCGGGCTTAGGCAGCGAGGCTTCCTGCCACGAGTTTCCTGCGTCGTGAGAAGCATAGAGATCTCCCTCACGCCCGTCGACCATCCATCCGTCGTTAGGATTTGCGAAGCGGAACCCGTCTGCAATCGGAGGAGTCCCGCTCGAAAGCTGCGTCCAGGTCGTGCCGCCATCAACGGTCCGCAGCATCGTTCCCTCGCTCCTCTGCAGACCATAGCTCTTTCTCAAAACAGCCCAGCCATGCTGCGGATCGGCAAAGTCCAGGAACGTGGTGCCGGAATATGTCCCGACGCCGTCATTTACGTTGGACGGGTCAATGCCGGGATCTACGATTTTCGGATGCACCACCGACCAATTCTCGCCTGCTGTTTTGGTTAGCGCAAATTCGAAGCACACGTCGTCAACCATCCGGTCGCGACCGTCGCCGCAGTTCAGCAGGACCCAGCCTGTGGATGCGTCCAAGAAGAAAACCGAGGAAACATGCTGTTCTTTGTGGTTCAGCTTGGGTGTGATGTCCTTCCACTGCGCGCCGCCGTCGGTTGTCCAGAAAAGTTTCTTGTTTGTCGCAGCCCACCCCGTGTCGGCCGTGAGCAGTTTTATGGATTCGATTCTTCCCGCCCGTTGTGCCTGTGTGGCGGGGCACACACAGAGTGTCAGAAAAAGCGAAAAGATGAGACTCAATTGCTTGATTTGCATGGAACCTCCTGAGTTAAGAAATCCACGAAACCTAGGTGAGCACACAAATACCCAAACTCAAAACCTGTTCAGTCATCTTGGACGCCGCGAGGGAAGGGATGCGGCGACCGAACGCAGCCACTCTATTCGATGACGGGGCCAGCGTCAACCTGACCTTTTCCACAAGGGAGGAAAAAGGTGCACAGACGAGCCGCGCGACGCGTCGTGCCGAGGGGCAAACGAAGGTAACGTTCCCAGTTGATTACCTGTGTTTGGCGCTGATGGGCTTGTGGTAACGTTGAAATTACCGCATATTCAAAAGGTTTGAATAAGGTCTTAGGTCCACGTGTCTTCGTCGACTCGCAAACCGGGCATCCACATCGCGTGGAAAACGGTCACATACCGCAGTGT
>Ga0302320_10003614_pt1 | contig 35757 bp, 32 predicted proteins | sample Bog_T0_3_FD_202130 | JGI IMG/M metagenome (GOLD analysis project Ga0302320, IMG submission 202130) | Peat permafrost microbial communities from Stordalen Mire near Abisko, Sweden - Bog_T0_3 | ecosystem: Environmental > Terrestrial > Soil > Wetlands > Peat | place: Sweden: Abisko, Stordalen Mire...
CGCACGGCCACCTGCGGTGGGGCCAATCGCTCGCTATCCGCTCGCACGGGCTTCTGGGGGTAAGCGCACGGCCACCTGCGGTGGGGCCAATCGCTCGCTATCCGCTCGCACGGGCTTCTGGGGGTAAACTCACGGCCACCTGCGGTGGGGCCAATCGTTTTCTGGGTTCGTCGTATGCCGGTCCTGGACCGAGGGACGGCGTGGCCGGAGGTACAGCGACCGCTCGATTCGTCTACTTATAGGTAGACATGATTTTTGACACGAAGCGGATTTCGGGTATGGCTATAGATAGACAGAAGAGGGGGTTTTGACCACTCAGAGGACGACGAAATGGGCGCGTGAGGCCGGTGGAGGGAAAGGGTCCAAGTATAGGTATAGCTTCGGGAGGGGAATGTCGTATTTTGCTTGGACGAAAGGTGAAAAAAACGGGCTGAAATCGCGTGTTTTTGGCGCGTTTCTGGCTGTTTTCGATGTGCTTTGTTGAGGGCGTAATCGGAGTTGGGCGATGGGTGGGGTACTGTCCCAGGATTGAGAATCGAGATCTCCATCCCGGGCCTCGGGCGACGCTCTTCAGTGGTTGTGCCTACCACTCCCGGCGCCCCGGGGCGCCCGCCCACCGAAGGCGCAGGTGTAAAAATGCCGACGTTGGACAACCGCAAACCGTAGCGATATAGTTTATATATGATCAAGTCGTTCCGCCATGCCGGATTGGAGAGATTCTACAAAACCGGCAGTAAGGCCGGAATTCAGCCGCATCATGCGACGAAGTTGGAGGAGCAGCTAACCGCCCTCAACCGCGCCAAGAGCGCGGACGACATGGCGCGACCTGCATCGTGGAGATTACACGCGCTGCAAGGCAAAGAGAAGCACTGGTCAATCTGGGTAAATGGAAACTGGCGCTTGACCTTCACTTTCGACGGCGAGGACGCGATCCTCGTGGACTATCAGGATTACCACTGAAAGGACGATATGCCCACTGAAATGTACAACCCGGCGCATCCTGGCCGCGTGCTGCGCGCCTACCTGGAAGGCATGAATGTAACGCATTTGGCGAAGCACATCGGCGTGTCGCGCGTAACGCTCTCCAAGGTGCTCAATTGCCGTGGAGGCATTTCGGCTGAGATGTCCCTTCGGCTCTCTGCCGCGCTAGGGACGCATCCGAGTTTCTGGTTTGAAATGCAGACGGATTACGATTTTGCCAAAGCGAGGCGAAAGAAAATTCCGAAGATCGCTCTCTTTAACAAAGCCGCATAAGGAGTCTGCGCGTCGCCAGCCGGAGGCCGCTGCGCGTGCGCTTCCTTTCGTCCTTGCCGCAGACCCTGAATTTGTGATGCGTTCCCTGGCTAAGGGTGCTTGAACACGAGTAGAGGATCGCCCGGCGATTTTGTCTCTCTTCGGGAAGCAGCGGAAAGATCAGCGCTCTTTCGATCACCAGTCCCCGAAGGAGGGGGACCGGTGGCGCCCTCATCTTGATTTGGAAAGATCACCGAGGCCAGGACCACCCGCCGGATGTAGGTCTAGGGTCCAAGGCAATCTTCAGGCGCCAGAGTCGATAGAGCGACGTTCTGTGGAGCTGCCGAATATCATCGATTGACTGGGGTCGCCCATCGTACAAACCCCTCACCTTTGCGTCCATCTTTTTCAGCAGTGGATCGATCTGATCGGGGTCCAGGAGCAGCAGGCGCCCTTCATCATCTCGGCTGGCCCAGCCTTTCGTCTCCAATATCCGGTGTCGTAAGACGAGTTCTCCCGGGGAAATATTCAACAAATAAAACCCCAACAACTGAAAATGTGCAACCCGCTCCTCGAAAAACAGGCCCCAGAGCCTGTATGTGGTTACGAAGCTCCGGCACTCGCCCCATGCGCTGAGCACCTGAGCAGCGGTCGGTTGCTTACAACCAAGTACTTCCTCAACGAAGGCGCGACGGAACAGATATTCGGAAGGGCTAATCCCGGGAACCTCAAAGTCAGTATCCTTAATCGCTTCTTCGAAGGAGATGCTCAACTTTCCAGCTTCTCCCTTCGCGTCCAGGTGACGCCGCATGCACAACACCTCCCCGGTTCCGAAAAGTACTATCGCCTGTAGGCCAACAGCATTTGGAACTCGGTTTCTCGCTGGATCGAGACTGGTGAGCTGGCTACGCAGTGAAGGGTTGCTTTCAATGGCTCTAAAAACCGACTGCTGAGTGCGGTAGTCAGTCAAGTAGAACTCGAACACCGGATTCTCGTACGAGTCGAACGAGACGAACGGCTCCCTGTCGAGGCCGAGTTTTGCCCCGTTGGCTCCTGTCAGAGATCTGTCGATTCCGCCGACCATTCTCAACTCGTTGTCGAATGTCCTGACAGCCGTCGGTGGCATCGAGAATGTTACCTCGGTAGGTGCCCAGCCAAGCTTGGATAGAGGCATCGTCGTATTGAGGTTTGGGTGCGTAAGTAGCTCGATCGCATTCCCAACAATCGGACGCGACAGGTTCTCCGCGTGCAGAAGAGCCTCCGCTTCCGTGTCGGGCCGCATCACGCGACGCGCTTCCAGTTGCGTTTTGGCCCGGAGTTTCCGTCCGCCAAAAAGCATGGTCCCGCGGTAGGCGAATAAAAGGCAAGTTGCGGCGGCGATATACTCCAGGAAACGACGCCAGTCGCTCTCTAGCCAATGCTGAACCACGGCGGCAGCAATCGCACCGAATAGGAAGGAGAGAAGCTTTGAGCCCGCGACGTGGATCACCAACTCGCCGACAAAGTGCCGCCGAATTCTAGCCTTCGAAATAGAGATGCGCGTGGAGAGGTCCATGGTACCCCTTTGCAGCCAATTCTGGCTTTCCTGCGCGGGGAGCGCGTGAACTTTTGGGTCGTCGCGAATCTTGAAGCGACTCCGGCTTAAGGCGATGACCCTGTGCCCCCGTCCAAGCGGGTGGCTCCGGTCCGAATGAGCCTTCCAAACCAAGATGGGGGTGCCCAGGCCCCTCGCGAGGGATCTGGGTGCCCATCTTCTGTGGTTGGGCTAGCTTCTGCCGGGGTCTGGGGTACGCGTCTTCATCGGCGAATCAGCATGCCTGGGAACCGCGCCACGCGCCACTCATCTTCAGTGGTTGGGCGCGCTTCTGCCGGCTCGTGGGAGACAATGATGGCGGGGAGTTGCTATGAGCGAACCAGCCAACCCAAGCCATTCGCAGAGGATCACTGCGCGGCTCAACCAGGGCCATCGCGTCGCCTCAGGACTCAATGGGAACCCGCGCTTTCCTGGCGGCACGCTGCTGATGCAGCAGCCCCACTTTCTGGCGCGCGGGCTCGACATCGGCGTCTACCACCGTGGCACCCTCAACGTGAGCATCGCGCCGCTCCGCTATCGGGTGGTCCGGCCGCGCCTAACGTTTCGCGATGTCCAATGGCACCCGGTTGAGCCGAAAGAGGATTTCTCGTTCTTCGACTTCAATCTGCTGCGCGCGAGCCAGGCGCCGCTCGCCGGGCTGATCTATTACCCGCACCCGGAAACCAAGCCCGAACACTTTCAGGCGCCTGACGTGCTGGAACTGCTGCTGCCCTTTGTCGAAGGGCTGCACTACGGCATGGAGCTGACACTGGAGATTCCATCGGACCAGATGCTGATCGAGCGTCCGCATGCCTGACAACGTCTAATCCAGCATGATGCCCATGTATCCATGCACGGGGCGCGCAAACCGAAAACAGGCGTATCCTGTGTTCATGAAACGTGTGGCCCTAGCCGCGATGCTGGTTGCAGGAATTTGCGCTGTGGGCGCGATGCCTGCATGGGCCCAGCGGGGCGGCGGGCACGGCGGGTCCTCGGGTCACGCTTCCAGCGGCGGCTTTCATGGGGGAGGCGGGTTCCACTCCGGACCGAGCGGGGCGGCGCGCAGCAGCGGGGTGCGTGGCGGGGCGGCGCGGTCCCCGGGCTTTGGAGTGCGTTCGCGGGCGCCGATGCAGGGTTACCGGAGAGCGGCTGGCGGGAACACTTTGGGCCGATCCGGCAACACGCTGGCCCGTGCCGGCAACCCTGAGCACCGTGGCCATCGCCGGCCGTACGTCTCGCCGTACCGGACGAGGTATCCCTACTTGTTGACGGCGCCTTACGTCTGGTTCGGCTCGGACTACCTCGGCTACCCGGACGACGGCGATACAGGTAATGGTACGGAAGCGGCTGCGGACAATGGGGGCGGCTATGATGCGCAGCCTCCGGAGCCGGATCAGGAGGCGGTTTACCCGCCTTACCCGCCCTCGATGCCGGGGCCGCCTCCGGCACTGGACAGCGAGCAGGCGGTGACGCTGGTGTTCAAGGACGGGCGGCCGACGGAGCAGATTCGCAACTACGTTTTGACGCCGACAACGCTCTATGTGCAGGACCGGCAGCAGCGCGCGATTCCCGTGGAGCAGCTTGACCTGTTGGCGACAGCGAAGATCAATCAGGACGCCGGGGTCAGCTTTCAATTGCCGAACACGGCACGTTAGATTCCGCAGCGCCATTCAGCCCAGCCACTCCGGTTCCGGATCCTCTGCCGGGGTCTGTTCGGGTTCTGCGAGCAGCTCGCCCAGTTTGTCGAGTCGCAGCTCCCAAAGCGATTTGCGGTCGGCGATCCACTGGGCGGCAACCTGGAGGCTGGCGGGCTGGATGCGGCAGGTGCGGACGCGGCCATGCTTCTCAGTCTGCGCCAGCCCGCACTCTTCAAGAACCTGGAGGTGTTGCACCACCGCGGCCAGCGTGATGCCGAAGGGCTCCGCGAGCTGCGAGACAGTGATGGGACTGTCGCTGAGCTTCTCCATCATGGCCCGGCGGGTGGGGTCGCCGAGGGCGCGGAAGATGCGGTCAATTGTTGGTTGTGTCTTGTCCACGTTTCGCGTTCCCTCGCGCCGCGCCCTGGCTACTGCGACAACACTTCAGCGAGTTTGTCGAGCAGGCCGCGCCATCCGGCTTCGCGCATGGCGGGTCCGTCGGCGCCCTCGAAGAAGGCTGACTGGTAGGTGAAGATCAGGTCGACGCCGACCGCGGTGGGCAGCAGTTCGACCGTACCCAGAGACGCCGAGATGACGTTTGCGGCGATGCTCATGGTGCCGGCAAAGACGATTCGCCGGTTGGGCACGATCACCTCATAGGTGGTGTCGCTGGCGCAGATCAAGCCGGAGACGGGAGTACCCGGGCCGAGTTTCGAACTGACCTTTTCCTTGCCGCCTACGCGGAAGTCGAGCTCATAGTGTTCCAAGGTACTGGTTTCGCCGGCGGCAAACCAACGGCGTTTTTGGGCGGGGTCAGCAAAGGCGGCAAAGACGCGCTCAGGGGAGACGGGGAAGCTGCGTTCGAGGACGAAGGTGCTGTGAAGAACGGTTGGTTCTGGCATGGGATGGACCTCCGGAGGGATATAGTCAAGCATACGCTTAACTATAATTCGAGCTTGCTGTTATTTGTCAAGTAAATGCTTAAGTATATTTTCGATCATGCAGCCCTGGCCGGCGTACGCCAAGGTGGACTTGTTGGGGGGCTTTGGCAATGCGGAGATGCACCAGCGTGCCCAGACAGCAGGTCAGCCCGTTGCATATCTCGCGCAGCGAATCGGCATGGCCCAACTGGCAGAACAACATGGCCACGAACTGGGTCTAGCAATCAAATCCCCTGGCCGCACGCTCAGCCTGGTGCCTCTTGACAAGGCTCGCAAATTCCAAACGAGGAAAATGATGCAGCAGTTGATTGAACAGACTCGCGACTTGTACCATCACGGACGCCCTGGCAAGCGGTTTTTCAGCGACTTCTCGACCAAGTCATTCCGATACACCGCGGAAGGAGGGCAGCCAACCCGCAACGCAAAAGCCTATTTTGGACAAGAGTGAGTCAGCACTGCGCCTACGGCGCGGCTACGTGGTTGTATTGGTGCGTGTGGATCGGGTTCCGGCCGTGCACAAAGACAAAGAGCCGCAACAGGAGCAGCAAAACAAACAGCGCCACCACCGCAACCAGAAGCAGATTCGGTTTGCGCGGCGGCGATTTGCGTTTCATTTTTTCCCACCGATGCGAAGGCCCTCCGGCTCGCGCCGAAGGGCCTTCAGTCAACAACGATCCACCCTAAGCTGTTGCTGTCCGCGAAGGTTTGGATCCCCACATCCCGTAGTAGGCGATGTAGAGGTAGCAGAACGCGGGCAAAACGAAGGAGCCTTGAATGCCGACCCTGTCTGCCAACGCGCCCAAGAAGTAAGGAACCACCGCGCCGCCCACGACGGCGGTCATGATCAGGCCCGAGCCCTTGCTGGTCATGGGGCCGAGGCCGGCGATGCCCAGCGTGAAGATGTTGGGGAACATGACCGAGTTGAAGAAGCCGCACAACACCAGCGTTGCAATGGCGACATGGCCGCTGGTAAACATCGAGATGATGATGGAAGCGGCGGCGGCAAAGCCGAAGATGGTCAGCAGCTTGCCGGCCTTGACTTTGGTCATGATCCAGGAGCCGAGGAGACGGCCAACCAGTGCGCCGAACCAGTAAAGCGAGACCAGGAACGAGGCGGTTTGAGCGGTGCTCATGCCCTGGGTCTTGAAGTAGTTGACGGCAATGGAGGCGAGGCCCACTTCAACGCCGACGTAGAGGAAGATGCCGAGGGCGCCGCGTACGGTGTGCCCGTAGGCCCAGATGCTGCGGCTCTGCGCCGGATCGCCGGCTTTGCTGGGACGAGACTCCAGCGGCTGCTCAATGTGAGGCAGGTGCGAGAAGGCGACGGCGCTACCCAGAATCAGCAGCGCGCAGGCGATGAGGATATAGGGCCCACGGACCGTTTCGGCAATGGCGGCTTTGGTCAGCTTCGACGAATCGGTAAGGATGAAGGCCCCGGCAACCAGGGGAGCAATGGTGCCGCCGATGGAGTTGCAGGCCTGCGCCAGGTTCAGGCGGATGGAGGCAGTGTCTTCCGGCCCCAGAATGGCGGCGTACGGGTTGACCGCGGTCTGCAACGCCGTAACGCCCGCACCCACCACAAACACCGCGGTGAGGAAGAGCGGAAAGCTGACCAGCCTGGCCGCGGGCACAAAGAGGAGGCAGCCAGCCACTTGAATGAAGAGCGCGACCACCATGGTCCGCTTGTAGCCGATGGTCTCAATCAGCTTGGAGGTAGGCGAGGCAAAGACAAAGTAGGCCAGGAAGAACGCCGACTCGGCCAGCATGGCCCAGGCATAGGGAAGATCGAAGATTTTCCGCAGGTGGGGCACCAGCGCCATGTTCAGGTTGGTGATGAACCCGAAGATGAAGAACAGCGCGGTAACCGTGATAAACGGGATGAGGTACCCAGGCGACGTGAGGGGCGCCGATTGTTTGGATTGTGCTGCCATAAACGGTTGTTCTCCGCTTCCTTGAAACAAAGTATTGCCCGGTGAGGGCTTTGCTGGGCGTTCCGGATGAAGAACTTTGCCGGAACAGCAGCGGATAGGCCCGCAACTGCTTCCCGATTCGTGAAGGAATCGGGCCTTTTGCTGCACATAACACTATACGGCAGACCGCACAGGTGGGAAGGGGCAGTACAGAGCGGCTTTGGGAAGGGAAGGCCGAGAGCTATCGCTCTCATCCCGGAGTCGGCTATCCTCATCTCAAGGCGAGGAGGGAACACGTGGCCCCTACGACATTGAGCGCTGCCAAACTGAAGAAGGTGTTGGCGGCGCTGGAAGGCAACTGGCAAGCGGAGATGGAGGGGTATCACACCTATCTGGCACTAGCCGAGCGGGACGTGGAACCGGTGCGCGCCCAGGTGCTGCGCCATATGGCCGGAGCGGAGTGGGAACACGCAGCTCTTTGGCACGGCCGCATTGTGGAATTGGGCGGTCCCGAGCCGGTCTACACCGGCAAGCCGGGTGGCGAGGCTGACACTCTGGCCGGACGCGCAGGCGGCGTGCGCATGGCGCTGCGGCGGCTTGAGATTGAGGAGAGCCGCGCCATCGCCAGCTACGGGGAGCAACTGAAGTCCCTGGGCGACGAGGAATCCATCGCCATCCTCGAACACGTGATTGAAGACGAGAAGGAGCACTACAAAGAGCTGGGATCGCTGTTGCGCGGCCACTATACCGCGCCGGCCGGCACGCACAAGATCAACGCACAGGCGGTGTTGGATGAGATGCTGGCCAAGCGCGCCCAGGGCCGCAAGCAGCCGGGTGCGTGGATCGGCGACGCCATCTACGGCGTCAATGACGGGCTGGGCGCGATCTTCGGCATCGTCAGCGGCGTCAGCGGCGCGACGGCCGGCGACAGCAAATACGTGCTGCTGGCCGGGCTGTCAGGCCTGATTGCTTCGGCGCTCTCGATGGGCTCCGGAGCCTACCTGGCTGCCAAAAGCGAGCGCGAAATCTATCACGCCGAGCTGGCCCGCGAGCGGGAAGCGATCCAGATGAATGGCCCCGAGGCCCGCGAGCTGCTCTCGCTCTACTACCAGGTGAAGGGCTTGCCGGAAGAAGACGCACAGAACATGGTGAACCACATCGCCAACGACCCCGATCAACTGCTCCGCTCGCTGGCAGGCGAGCGGCTCGGCACCAGCGAAGAAGCGCTCTCAAACCCCATGGTCTCGGCCAGCTCCGGCGCGCTTTCTACCGCCGTGGGCGCAGCTATCCCGATTATTCCGTTCTTCTTTATGCACGGGATTGAGGCGGTAATCGCCGCGGCGGTGATCTCGCTGGCGGCCCACTTTGCGGTGGGTGCGGCCAAGTCGCTGATTACGGTCCGCTCCTGGTGGTCCTCCGGCCTGGAGATGACCGTCGTCGGCGCGCTAGAAGGCGCAGTCACCTACGGCATCGGCGTTCTGCTGGGCGCAGGCGGCATGTAGGCACGAACCAGATCCTCTCTCAGGGCAATGCCGTTAGAATGAGTTTCGGCTCTTGCCCTGGGGGAAACTCTGTGCTGAAAAAGTCTGCTTGCGTTCTTGCTTTCACCGTTCTGCTACTGTCGGGCATCTCTGCCCTGGCCCAGGCCGCTGCCGACATCGCCATCGAGCGCGGCGTCACGATGAAAACCCGCGATGGCGTGACGTTGCGCGCTGACATCTACCGGCCTGCCGGCGAGGGTACCTTCCCAGTTCTGCTGCAACGGACTCCGTATAACAAGGACAATGCCGCCGAGTTTGGCCGGAAGGCTGTTGCGCGCGGGTTCATGGTGGTGGTGCAGGATGTGCGCGGACGTTTTACGTCGGACGGCGAGTGGTACACCTTCAAGCACGAGAGTGAAGACGGGTACGACACGATTGAGTGGGCGGCGGCTCTGCCCCACTCGAACGGCAAGGTCGGCATGTTTGGCGGTTCGTATGTGGGGGCTACGCAGATGCTGGCGGCGATCAGCCATCCGCCGCACCTGGCCGGGATTTGCCCGGTGGTGACGGCCAGCAACTATCACGAGAACTGGACCTACCAGGGCGGCGCATTCGAGCAGTGGTTTGACGAGTCGTGGACCTCAGGACTGGCGCTGGACACGTTGAACCGGCTCTTCAAGGACGGCGACAATGCCCTGCTGGGCGATAAAGTTCTGCCGCTGACGAAGTATCCGGTGAGCAATGCAAAGCTTGCCGCGGACCCCGCCGCACTGACGCGGCAGGTTGCGTCCTACTTTGTGGATTGGGCCAACCATCCCACCTACGACAGCTATTGGAAGCAGTGGTCGATCGAAGAGAACTTCCAGAACATTCAGGTGCCGGCGCTGACCGTTGCCGCGTGGTATGACCTGTTCCAGGGCGGCTCGCTGCGCAACTACCTGGGCATCAAGCAGCACGGCGGCAGCGAGGCGGCGCGCAACGGGCAAAAGCTGCTGATTATTGTGGGCGGGCATGCGGGCAGCGGCCGCACCATCGGCACAGTCGATTTCGGGGATGCGGCGGCCGAATACATCGAGAACGACACCACGCTGGACTGGTATGACTATCTATTCCTGGGCAAGCAGAACCAGTTTGCCTCGGCCGACCCGGTGCGGATCTTTGTGATGGGCGAGAACAAGTGGCGCGATGAGCCGGCGTGGCCGCTCGAACGGGCAAAGGAGACGCGGTACTTTCTGCACTCGGCCGGGACGGCCAACGGCAGCGCTGGCGACGGCAGTCTTTCGACGGTCGCTCCTGCGTCGGAGACAGCGGACAAGTTTGTGTACGATCCGGCCAACCCTGTGCCGACGGTGGGCGGTCCGCTGTGTTGCGACGGAGTTCACCTGCCCGCCGGGCCGCGCGACCAGAAGGATGTGGAGACCCGGCCAGATGTGCTGGTCTACTCCACGCCGCCTCTGGAGGCGGACCTTGAAGTGACCGGCCCGGTGACGCTCGACCTTTATGCAAAATCGTCGGCCGTGGACACGGATTTTACCGGCAAGCTGGTGGATGTTTGGCCGAATGGCTATGTGCAGAACCTGACAGAAGGCATTTTGCGGGCGAAGTACCGGGAGTCAACGAGCGTGGCCAAGCCGCTGGTTCCGGGCGCGGCTGTACACCTGACGATCGATCTGTGGTCAACGAGCAATGTGTTTTTGAAGGGGCACAGGATTCGGCTGGAAGTCTCAAGCAGCAACTTTCCGCGGTTTGACCGGAATCTGAATACCGGCAAGGGCGCGGGGGAAAGCGCGATTTTTGTGAAGGCGACGAATGCCGTGCTGCACGATGCGGCGCACCCCAGCGCGGTGGTGCTGCCGGTGGTGGCGCGCTAGGATTGACGATCAGTGTCCCGAGGCTGAAGTTCGGGCAGAACGGCATGAGCACAAAAGCAGATTCTTCGCTCACCACCCCCAAACTGAAAAACGTTTGGGGCCCCGTTCGCTCAGAATGACAGCGGTGATTAGGTTGAGCGCTTCGGACTAAGCGCCCTGGCTGGGGGCTGCCACTAGCTCTCGGGCTGCCTGGCGGCCGAGGCGGATGCAGTCGGGGATGCCGATGCCGTCGTAGGCGTTGCCGGCCAGCTTCAATCCGGGCAGAGCGACCACGCGCTCGGCAATGCGCCGCTTGCGCTCCTGGTGGCCCACGGCGTACTGGGCCATGGCCCGACGCCAGCGCGAAACCTGGGTATGCTCCGGCATTGCGTCCGGCGGAAGCACCTTCGCGCCCAGAATCTCGGTCAGCTCACGGCGGACGGTGGCCACGAGGGCGGCATCTGTCTCGGCCAGCAGCGCCTCCTGCTTCATTCCGCCCAGGAAGGCCCGCAGCACCACCTTGCCCTGTGGCGTGCGGCCGAGGAACTTGCGATGCACAAACGTACAGGCCAGCATGGAGCGGCCCTCGACGGCCGGAACCAGGAAGCCAAAACCGTCAGGCAGTTGGCCCAGTTGGGTTTCGTCGTAGACCATGTTGATGGTGATGGAGGAAGAGTAGGGAATGCCGCTCAACTCCTCGGCCAGTTGCGCGTCCGCCAGCTTCAACATCGCGGCTGCGGCCCAGGCCGGGGAAGCGACGATCACCGAGTCGAACAGCTCCGTGCGGCCGCCAGCTTCAACTATCCAGCCGTTTGCGGATTGGCTGAGGCTGGTGACGGGCGTGGAGAGACGGATCCAGGCGGGATTCAGGCGCGCCGTGATGGCATCTACCAACTGCTGCATTCCGCCACGCATGGCGGTGAAGATCGATCGCATCGCCGGTTTCGCTTTGGCGGGTGCGTTGCGGGCCGGATTGCTCTGCGCAGCGGCTTTGGCGCGGGCGCGCATCTTGGCGTGCGCGGCCAGCATGCCGCGGGTCAGCGAGCCGTACTCCTCTTCCATCGCCACGAGGCCGGGCAGCACGGTGCGGGCGCTCAGTTGCGTGGCGTCGCCACCATAGATGCCGCTCAGCAGCGGGTCGGCAAGCCGGTCAACGGCCTCGGAGCCAAAATGGCGCTCGACGAGTGTGGCGACGGCTTCGTCTGCCAGGCCGGTGGGCCGCGGCGGATGGAGTAGTTCCAGCCCCATGCGAATTTTTGTTTTCAGACTGAACAGCCGGGTCAGCGCCGTGGGAATCAGCTTGGTGGGCACCAGGAACATGAGCCCGTCGGGCAGAGGCACCAGCCGGTTTTTGACCAGAATGTAGGTCTTGCGGGCCGCGTCGTTTGACGGAATCAGGTCAGCCCCAAGTCCCAGTTCGCGGCATAGCTCGGCCGCCGCGGGCTTTTCGGTCAGGAATGAATCCGGACCCCGCTCAAGAACGGCGCCATAGACGACCTCCGAGGACAATGCCCCGCCCAGCCGCTGGCTGGCCTCAAACAGCGTGTACTCCACCGCTGACCCAGCTGCCCGCAGCTTCTCCAGTTCATACGCGGCCGCCAGCCCCGCTGTGCCACCGCCAATGATTGCCGTCCGCATCGTCGACCCCACTTGTTCATTACAACAGCTTTTACCCTCATCGGTTGTCCGCGAGGGGAATCTTACTGCTTTCGGCTGAAAACTGCTTCAGGAAGTAGAATCAAGGAGATGACAGTGTTCAGCGTGTGATTTAAATCACATGAAAGGCGCGTATCCTTGCTGTCCGTTGCTTAACCGCTGAGCAACTCGGGTGGCGATCCAATCGTTCTTACCCGCATCCTCGCCCGCCGAGCCGCATCTTTCATATGAACTCCCGGGTACGTCCTGAAACAGGAGGCCCACCTTGACCGCCGAGTTGATTCACCGCCTGCACTTCGCCTTCACCATCACCTTCCATTATCTCTTTCCGCAACTGACCATGGGGTTGGCCCTGTTGATCGTAGTGCTCAAGTCGGTCGCGTTGAAGACCGGCAGCCCAGAGTGGGACAAGGCGGCGCGCTTCTGGGGCCGCATCTTCGCCATCAATTTTGTATTCGGCGTGGTCACCGGCATTCCCATGGAGTTCGAGTTTGGCACGAACTGGGCGCGTTTTTCGCGCCTGTCGGGTGGGGTGATTGGGCAACCGCTGGCCATGGAAGGCGTCTTCAGTTTCTTTCTGGAATCAGCGTTTCTGGGGTTATTTCTGTATGGCGAAAAGCGCATCTCGAAACTCATGCACTGGTTCTCTGCGGTGATGGTCTTCTCCGGGTCATGGATCTCAGGCTTCTTCATCATCGTGACCGACGCCTGGATGCAGCATCCGGTTGCCTATGACCGGCTGCCGAATGGGCAGTTTGAAGTGCTCAGCTTCTGGCAACTGCTGCTGAACCCCTGGGCGCTGTTGCAGTATGCGCACAACATGACGGGAGCGGTGGTGACCGGCGCTTTCGTGATGAGCGCCGTGGGGGCGTTCTACCTGCTGGAGGGACACCGGGACGAGCAGGCGCGGATCTTTCTGAAGGTGGGCGTGATCGCCGGGGTGGTGGCTTCGATCGCGATCATCTTTCCTACCGGCGACCTGCACGGCAAATATGTGGCGCGCAACCAGCCGGCGGCGATTGCAGGCATGGAGGGGTTGTTCAAGACCGAGGACGGCGCGGGGATGGTGCTGATTGGTCAGCCCAACGAAGAGACGGGCGAGATTGACAACCCGATTGTGGTGAACGATGCGCTGAGCTTTCTGATCTATGGAACGACCAAGGCGGAAGTGAAGGGGCTCGACCAGATTCCCCACGACCAGTGGCCGACCGCGCTGCCCTTGCTCTACTACGCCTACCACATCATGGCCGGGCTGGGAACGTGGTTCGTGCTGCTGATGGCAGTGGCCGCGTTTCTGCTTTGGCGCAGGAAGCTGCACACAGCGCGCTGGGCGCTGTGGGCGCTGCTGCTGAGTTTTCCGCTGCCCTATATTGCCAACACCGCGGGGTGGATGACAGCGGAGCTGGGGCGGCAGCCGTGGCTGATCTATGGACTGATGCGGACGAGCGAGGGCTACTCGAATACGGTGTCGGCGAGCAACGGGCTGTTTACGCTGCTGGGCTTTATGGGGCTTTATACGCTGCTGGGGTTGCTGTTCACGGTGCTGATTTATCGCGAGATCAGCAACGGGCCGGAAGCGGCGGCGGCACATGTGAGTCACGAAGGTTAACGCGCCTGCGGAGTTGGGAGCTTCATCATGATGGGTTTCATCTGGTTCTGGCTGGTCGCCGTGATGATCGTGGGCTACGTGGCGCTCGACGGCTTCGACCTGGGCGTGGGCGTACTGCACTTGTTCCTGGTGCGCAACGAGACTGAACGGCGGACCACGCTGGCGAGCATTGGCCCGGTGTGGGACGGCAACGAAGTGTGGCTGCTGGCCGGCGGGGGCACGCTCTATTTTGCGTTTCCGCTGCTGTATGCGTCGGCGTTCAGCGGGTTTTATTTGCCGCTGATGATTGTGCTGTGGCTGCTGGTGCTGCGGGGGGTGAGCGTGGAGCTGCGCAACCACGTGGATGTGGGGGTGTGGCGGGCGTTGCTGGATGGGGTGTTTGGGCTGGCAAGCGGGTTGCTGGCTATCTTTTTTGGCGCGGCGCTGGCGAACGTGCTGCGCGGGGTTCCGCTGCAGGCCGATGGCTACTTCTTTCTGCCGCTGTGGACCAACTGGCAACCGGGGGTGCATCCGGGGATTCTGGATTGGTACACGGTGATTGGCGGGCTGGTGGCGCTGGCGGCGCTCACGCTGCATGGGGCGTTGTGGCTGACCATCAAGACCACGGGCGAACTGGAGCAGCGGGCACGGCGGATTGTGAATCCGCTTTGGCTGATCGTGGCGGGGCTGACGATTTTGAGTTTGGTGGCCACCATCGTGGTGCGGCCGACGAGCCTGAACAACTACTTCAATTTCCCGCTGACTTTTGTGATTCCAGCGGGCGTCATCGCTTCGCTGGCTGGGATCTGGCACTTCAACCGGAAGACGCAGCCGGTGAAGGCGTTTCTCTGTTCGTGCGGCTATTTGTTTTTTATGCTGGCGGGGGCGTGCTGGGGGTTGTATCCGACGCTGCTGCCGGCGACAACCGGCGCGGAGCGGGACATTACGATGAGCAACGCGATTTCCGGGCCGCATACGCTGGCTGTGGGGCTGGCGTGGTGGGGATTCGGGATGGCGCTGGCTGTCTGCTACGTGGTGTTTGTGTATAGCAAGTTCCGGGGCAAGGTGGATCTCAGCTCGGCGGGGCACTGAGGAGCGTCCGAAGAAGGGGATGGGCCGGGATTCGGGAATCTGCTCCGAATCTTCCGGCCCATCTCTGTTTCAGTTTTTTTGGACTCGCCTACAGCGTGACCAGCGGATACAACTCCGGCTGGCAAACCGCTGCCGGCTCGTTCTCTTCCCGCGGCACCCAATTTTTGGGCTGATAGATGCAGCAGGGCTCCTGGGCCAGCGGATCGCCGGTGAGGGCGTAGGCGCGGGCGCGGGAACCGCCGCAGATTTCCTTGTACTCGCAGGCGCCGCACTTGCCCTCGAGCTGGCTGGTATCGCGCAGCGACTTGAAGATGGGCGCTTCGCGGTAGATCTCGGCCAGGGGAGTCTGGCGGATGTTGCCGGCATGAATCGGCAGGAACCCGCTGGGATAGACGTTGCCCACATGGGAGATGAACATGAAGCCCTTGCCGTCGTTGACGCGGCGGGTGGCCCAGCTTGCGGTGCGGGTTTTGGCGTCGGCAGTGGGGGCGCCGGGCTCGTAGGTGTGGTTGGCTGCGGCGGTGCCGGGATGGCCGGAACCGTGGCCCATCTTGCGCTCTTCCAGGTTGTGCTGGAGCAGGTAGCGGCGATAGTGCATGGCTTCGGTGGTCTTGATCTGGAAGCTGACTCGGTGGGAGAGCTCGTAGATCTTGCCGAAGACCTGCTCGAACTCCTCGCCTGAGAGCAGATCGCCCAACTGGCCGCGGCCCACGGGAACCAGGAAGAAGACGTTCCACATGACGATGGCCAGCTTCTCGAAGAGAGCGCAGAGGTTGTCGAGATCGTGGGCGTTGTGGCGGCTGATGGTGGAGTGAACCTGGATGGGGATGCCCGCTTCATTGGCCCATTCAATGGCCTGGATGGTGCGGGCCCAGGCACCGGGCAGGCCGCGGAAGTTGTCGTGAATCTCGGGAGTGGAGCCGTCGAGCGAGATGCCGAGGCGGACAAGCCCGGCCTCTTTGAGCTTGAAGATGGCTTCGCGGGTGAGCAGCGGCGTGGCGCTGGGGGTGAGCGCCACCTGAACGCCCTTGCCGGCCGCGTAGCTGATGAGCTCGAAGACGTCTTTGCGCTTCATGGGGTCGCCGCCGGTAAAGACGAAGATGGGCACGCCCATTTCGGCGATCTGGTCGATCAGGGCCTTGCCTTCAGCGTTGCTGAGCTCGTCGGGGTGGGCGATGGGCTGGGCGGCGGCGCGGCAGTGCTTGCAGGCCAGGTCGCAGGACTGGGTGACTTCCCAGATGGCAAGGAAAGGGGTTTCGTCAAAATTCAACCCGCCGCGGGCGGGGATATTGTGCATGGGTTGCATGAGACCTCCAAAAAAATCGCGGCGTACCTGCCCAGGAGGAGGATCAACAGCGGCGGGGGAGCGCCACGATTCTCACTTAGAAAACCACCTTGAGCCGGGTCCGGAATGTGATTGGGATCACTTCATCTTGCTCGCTGGCCCGTTCCAGACCCCGGGCGACCTTTCGTCACTGGACAAAAGCCTAAAATGGGAACACAATTCACTCTCTGGTTTGAGATGCGCCTCCGGGCCCACCTCTCCAGGGCTAGAGTGGTGCTATTGGTGCAGCGGGCAGAGAACTGCTCAGGCTCGGCAGAGTGATTTCAATCACTTCGCCCTGTGCGTCGGCGCACCGTAATCCGATAGGCTCTCTGCCACAGTATGGCCGCACCTCCAGGAGGTTCGTATGGCCACCCAAATGAAGCCTGGTTGGAGCAAACCCTCCACCATCCTCTTCGCTACCGAGATCCCCGCCAACGAGAAAGCCTTTGCCTACGCACTTGCGCAAGCCACGGAGTTTGGCGCGGACCTCATTCTCTTTCACGTCTATGACACCCTGGTCGTGGCCGCATCGGAGACCTCGGGAATCCGCTACTACGATTACGCGGCGGCGGCTCGAACCGAGATGCACCATCTGGAGCCTCTCGCAAACCGGGTGCTGGAAGCCGGCGTTCGCTGCGAGATCGTGGTGCGTCCCGGCCTGGCCGCCGACCAGATTCTCGCCTTCCTCCGCGAGCGCGAGATTGATCGCGTAGTGATGGGCACGCACTCTCCGGGCCCCATTGGCAAGCTGCTGGTGGGCTCGGTGGCTGAGGCGGTGCTGCGCACTGCCAAGGTTCCGGTCTATATTGTCGGTCCGGCCGTGGTCGATGGCGCCCTCCGCAACTTTGCCACAAACACGATCCTCTGCGCGGTCAGCCTGCTTGAGGCCAGTTACGCGGTTGTCGGCTTTGCCGGGGAACTGGCCGCCCAGCACAACGCGCGCCTGGTCCTGCAACACGTCATCCGGCCTCAGGAGCGCGCTGAAGTGCTGGCCGGCCGGTCCATTGACCAGATTGAGGCCGACCTGCTGGGGATGGTTCCAGTCGAAATCCGCGAAAAGATCACCGTGCAGTCGATCGTCGTTCCCGGCGACCCTACAGAGGAACTGCTTTACCAGGGCCGGGCACAACAGGCCGATCTGATTGTGCTGGGCGCGCATGGCGCATCGGCCTTTGCCGCCATCACCCGGCACGGCGTGGTTTACAAGGTGCTGGCGCACGTGCATTGTCCGGTGATCACGCTCTCACCCGTCGTATTGGCTGAGTGTGGCGCCTCCGTCGACAAGCACCACGCGAAAGAGGCATACCTGGCCGGCGTTTTTTAGAGCGGGCTTGCCTGCCGGGGCGGGTTCCTGGCAACATCGGAACCTGCCCCGGCCCCCCCCCATTGCTGCGCCCGATGCTCACCGCGCATCCTGAGGGGATTCCTATCTCCAACGACAAGAGTTCTTTATGGCTGGCAGCGCATTGCGGCTGGCGTTGCGTCTGTTCGCTTTGCAACAGACTGGCTCGCCGGCGTGACCCTACCCTTGCAGTTACCGCGAAACAATTGGAGATTCCCCAGGGTGAGTAAACAGATCATTGAAGAACCGATTCGAACCGTGCACGATCACTTTGGACGGTTTGCCGCGACAGCCAGCGTCTGGCTGGGGTCGACCTGGGCTTTTGTGGGTGCGGGTCTTTTTGTGCTGGCGTGGGTTGCTACTGGACCGATCTTTCATTTCTCGGCAACCTGGGCGCAGACCATTGACACAGGAACGGGCATTGCGACCTTTCTACTGGTCTTCCTCATCCAGAACACGCAAAACCGCGATTCGCGCGCCATCAACCTGAAGCTCAATGAATTGATCCGGGCCATGGACAAAGCCCGCGATCAAATGATCGATATTGAGAGACTCACCGACCTGGAGTTGGATGAGATGCAGGCCACTTACGAAAAGATAAAGACCACATGGACCGAGCGTCAGGCGCGCACACAGCGCGGCTCCACACGAGAGTAGTACCGATCACTGCCCCTTGACGTCGCGGCTCCTGAGGCGGAAAACAGGATTCGGGCACGCTTGTGGTTCATCCGGTACAGCAGCGACCTGCGACCCATGCGTAACTGAAGGCATGCAACTGCTTCAGATCATTCTTCCGGTGGCATTGTTCGCGCTGAGGGTCAATCTCGTCAGGGCCCGCGTTCCGTTAGCGCCCAGTCCCAACGCAATAACCACCGAGGCGCCCGCGGAATCCGGCGTCTTTCTAATGGCTTGATATCTTGCGTCTCTGAAGGAGCACCGATGAACAAGGAACGAGTGAAGGGCACCGTAGACGAAATTGTTGGAACCGTAAGGCGCATGGTTGGAGAATCGACCGGCGACCTCAGAGGCGACGTGAGCGGCACCGTGCAGCAACTGAAGGGCGAGGCGGAGATTGCCGAGGGCAAGGTGAAAGATGCTCTGAAAGATGCGCACGATCACCTGCTTGCCTCAAACGAACAAGGCAAGCCAGACGAACGGAAAATCGAACTCGAAGAGAATCACATCCTGCTTTAGTCCAGCCCGGGAGCGAGGCAAACGGCTCTCTCGTTTGCGCATACGGGTGCGGCGCAGGAATTGTGCGATCAATGCCGGGTGAATATCGGCGATAGGGGCTCACGCTGGCTTCAATTGCCGTGGAATCTCCGCTCCGGTCCGGGTATACTGTGCGCAAGGTGGCACGCGTCCAGCTTCGCCGCCTTCAAGTGAGGTGCGTCTTCCGCAGGGACTCCGGTTCACTGACGTTCGACGTTCCACCATCGGAGACTTCCCGTTGGCGCGCCGTGGCCCGCGTGCTCCGAAGTCCCATGGACGCCTTGAGTTGTGCCCTCCTCCCAGGTTTCTGTTCCCTCTGTGGCTCCCCTCTGCCGCATCTCTCTTCCGCGCCAATTTGTGCTGTCTGCTGGACTGAGTTTCCCGCCCTGGACGGCCCAGCATGCGCCCGCTGCGGCGACACGCTGAGCGCACCGTCGCTGGACACGGCGGCTCCGTTCTGCCGTGCCTGCCGGCTGGCCCCGCCGCCTTTTGTTCGCGCCGTGGCTTTCGGGCTCTACCAGGACCGCATGAAAGCAGCCATCCATGGGCTCAAGTACGACCGGCTGCACCCGGCAGCCCGCGGCCTTGGGCGCATGCTGGCCCAGGCCATTGCCCAGTTGGCCGGCGAAGCGCCCGCGGAGATGCTGGTGGTTCCCGTGCCGCTGCACCGCGCAAAACATGCAGAGCGAGGGTTCAACCAGGCCCGTTCGCTGGCTGTTGAGGCGCTCAGTGTCCTGCGCAAAAGCCATCCCGATTGGAAGCTGACGCTGGCCTCGAGCACCCTGATGCGGCTCAGGCCCACCGAAAGCCAGGCCGGCCTGACCACACGCCAGCGGCGGCTGAATGTGCGCGGCGCCTTCACGGTTTCAGACCACGCCGCCGTCACCATGAAGCACGTTCTGCTCGTCGACGACATCTTTACCACCGGCGCCACGGCGCGCTCCGCCGCACTGACTTTGCAGCGCGCCGGAGCAGCCTCGGTGTGGGTGGCCACGCTGGCCAGGGCACGCCGGATGTATGAGACCCGTTACGATTCCCGGACAATGCAGCGGGAAGACAACGAAGCACTATCCAGCCACGCGCTGGCCTCAACCTTGCAAGGAGCAGTTCGCAGTTCATCGCACGACCAACCATCTTTTTGACGAGGGGATAAGAGATGTCGCTGGGAAAAGCCATGATTCATGCACGCAAGCAAAAATCCATCGCACGGGCCGCGTCCAGCGGCGAACCCCGGGAGCACCTGGCCACGCACTCCAGCCTGATTTTGCAGATGCCGGTGCTGGTGCTCAACGCCTCCTATGAGCCCATTAACATCTGCGGCGCGCGCCGCGCCCTGGTGCTGGTGCTGAAGGGCATAGCGCGCACTGAGGAGGAGCACGGCATGACCCTCCATGCCCAGCGCAGCCGCATCGCCATGCCCTCGGTCATTCGCCTGCTTGAATATCGCCGCATCCCCTACCAGACACGCGCCCTCTCGCGCAAAAACATCCTGCTTCGCGACCGCAACGCATGCCAGTACTGCGGCGAGGTGCTGCCCTCCGGCGATCTCACGCTCGACCACGTGATTCCCCGCTCGCGCGGCGGCAACTCCACCTGGGAAAATCTGGTGGCCTGCTGCCACTCCTGCAATCGTCGCAAAGGGAACCGCATGCTGCACGAGATCGACGACATGGTGCTGATGCGCGAGCCGCGCCCCTTCTCGCTGCACACTTCACGGCAGATCATGCGCATGCTGGGCCGCGGCGACGACCGGTGGCGAAAGTATCTGTTTTATTAAGTCGCCGCCTGCCAGTTACCGGTGTTCAAAGAGCTAATTATGAAAGTCGCGTGCAGGGGCTTCTTGCACTTCTCCCCGAGAGCCTGTGAAGTGAGCGGGAAGGTGTAACTCCAGATCGCGTGAGTTAGGGCTGTCGCAGATCTGGGCAATTAGGGACGCCCGTGGGTTTGCGGCAGCTAAGCGCGGAGGCTGGACGCTCATTTTCGCTCTATTAAAGGCAAAATTAATCTTTACCTTCGCCAATAAAGGTGGTAGCGTTTGTCTACGCTTTGGCGAATTCCCCATTCAGAGTGAGGCAAAAGATGAAAGTGTTCGACCTGCGCTGCATGCGCACCGTAGCCGGTGTGTTCTTGTTTCTGCCCATGCCTTTTGCCGGGCTCCCTGCAAGCGCCCAACAATCTGCGATAGCCACCGAGCCTGCCGGCGCAATGCCTTCCCAGGACCTCGCGCTTTTCCCGCAGATCTCCTGGCAGACCGCGCCCCGGGGAGCGGCCAACCCCGCACACAAGGCCGGCGAAGGTCAGGGGACCGAGGCAAAGCCGCAAAAAACTGGCATCGAGGGAGTCAAGGTCCACGGCCATTGGGTCATCGATGTAAAGAATGCTGACGGCAAGGTGGTTGCCCACCGCGATTTTGAGAATTCCCTGACGACGAACCAAAACACCGGCTTAAGCGGAGACCAGATACTGACGTCGCTGCTTTCTGGCAACGCCGTAACGGGTGGGCCCGCCATCGTCTTCATCTACGGCGGAACAAACCCGCCTATCTCAGGGGAATGGTCCGCACTCTGCGGCCTCGGCACCGCGGTTTACACCTCTTACTGCGCGTTCTTCACGGCAGCCGGGTCACAACTGGCGACTTATAGCCATGTGGGAACCACTGTTTCCACGGGCCTGACTGCACAGGCATCCTTCGGCTGGGGAGCAGTGAATTGGGTGCTGTCAGGGATCTTTACCGTGCCCACGAACCCGCCGAGTGGCCTCTCCTCTGTTGCGACCGTATTGTCGTTATGCGCCAAGTCTGGCGCGGCTTTCATTGGGCCAGTCGTGTGGTATGGAACCTCGCCGGATGGCACCGGATCGATCTCACCGGCGACTTGCTCCGGGGTCAATCCAGCAGGGGCGACGATCTCCTACGGCATGCTGACGTTCTCGAACATCCCCAACGGACCGATGGCGGTCACGGCCGGCGAGGTGATCGTCGTGAAGGTCACCATCACCTTCTCCTGAGTTTGCCGAAATCGGCGGAAGCGGGGGTTCTTGTTTTGAAATGAGGTTAAAGATGAAGGCTTTCAAGCTTCAACGCATGCGCGCCGCGTCGGTGGTATTGTTCGTGCTGCCTATCCTCTTTGCCGGGTTCTCCGCAGGCGCGCAGGAATCTGCGACTGCCACCCAGCCTGCCGGCAATTTCTCTTTCCAGGACCTCGCACTTTACCCGCAGCTAAGCTGGCATGCGGCGGCTCCCGGCGCGGCCAGCGCTGCCGCGAAGGCAGACAGCGGGCCAGAGGCCGAGGCAAAGCCGCAAAAATCCGGCATCGAAGGCGTCCAGATCCATGGCCATTGGGTGATCGACGTGAAGAACCCCGACGGCAAGGTCGCCGAGCACCGCGAGTTCGATAACTCGCTGGTGACGAGCAATAGCGCGTTGCAGGATAGCACCGGCGATCAACTGCTGGCGGGGCTGCTTTCCGGCGCCCTTTCCATTGGCGATCCGGCCATCGCGTTCATCTCCACCCCGACCGGAGCGATGCCTGCCCAACCCGGTCCACCCGCTTTCTGCGTTGCCCCGATTAGCAATCTTACTTGCGACGTCTTTTACACGGTGGCCGGCAGCTTCTTCAGCACCACGGCGCAAAACTTCGACGTGCAGTCGGGCTCGCCTTACGCCACCACGGAGACGCCTGGCCTTCTGACATTGGTGAGCTTCAATAGCGGAGCTGTGAATTGGGTTCTCTCCGGGAACTTTATCGCGCCGGCCGCACGCACGATTGGCGCAGTCGAGACCCGGGCGGCCGCTTGCGTACCGCTCTTTGGAAGCCAAACTTACACCAAGACGAATTCTGTCGGTGTGTACTACATGTCCGGAACAGGGGCCGGCCATCACGCCAATGTCAGCCCCGGCGCATGCGCCCTCCCCGCACTTGTGGGCACTGAGAACCAGGGGGTGCCGCTTGCGCTCACCTACACGGTCATCGGCAACGGCAGCACGCCAGCCCCGATCACGGTGGTTGCCGGGCAGGGCATCTTTGTGACCGTCACCATCACTTTCTCCTAGCCTGCCTGCCGTCTACCGGCGCACAAAGCTGTGGTTTGAGAGGAAGCGATGACGGAACGGATTGCCAGAACGGAGGCTGAGAACGCGCACCTCGCGCGCGCACACACACTCGTGCGCGGGCTGTGGCGCGCCGCTCCCTGCCTCCTTTTGGCCTGGTCAAGCGCCCTCTGCCTCAACGCGGCGCCCACCGGTCAGCAGGATGCCATTGTGGTCCGTTATCTGGGCACGAGCGACGCGGCAGCGCAACCCTCCGCCAGCGGGTCCGCTCCAGGCAGCGATGCTATTCCGATGATCGCCCACACAACCGCGACTCCCTCCAAGCCCGTCATCCAATTCAATCCGGCCGCGGTTGGGATTGCCGAAGCCACCGCCCAGAAGCTTACAGCCACGTTCACAGTTTCCGGCTACACAGGCACCTTCATCCCCTCGGCAGTTCTGCACTACGGGCTGAGCTACACGCTGGGTACCGTGGGCTGCGCTCCCGCGGACGGCTCTGAAACCTGCACCGTTCCCATCACATTTCGCCCACAGTATCCGGGAGCCCGCAGGGATGCGCTATTCCTGATGAACGGCAGCGCGCGGCTGGCTACAGTTTTGCTGAGTGGCGTAGGCCAGGGGCCGATGGCCCTGGTGCAGCCGGGCAACGTGGTGAACCAGGTGAATGGGAGCAACAGCTACTTTTTTGGGTCCGTAACTGATGAAGAAGGCACCGTATGGAGCATCAGCGGAAACGCCCCCATGCTCACTGAGGCGACCAAAGCTGGGGTTTTGACCGAGATTCCGCTTAGCGCCAACAGCCAGCAGGCCATCGCCATCGATGGGGCAGGCGTCCTTTACATTAACCAGGCTAACGCCGTGGTGACCTATGACACTGTGCAAAAAGTGTTCGGCAAGTTTCCGTTGCCTTCGCCAACAGATGACTTGATGGCGATGGGCGTGGGCAATGCGGGGAACATTTATGTGGCAGAAGACAATATCTTCTCCGAAGTAAATACCCTTTACACGGTTCAGCCGAATGGAACAACCAAGTCCGCGGTGCTGCCTGAGGACTCAAGGGGCTATTCCAACTCCCCCACCAGCATCGTTGTCGATGAAAATGAAAACCTCTTCTTCGGCGGCTATTGGACCATCAACGAAGTTACGGCAGCCGGAGTCCAGACCGAGATCAACACCAAAAACTCAAAGGCCGGCATCGCCGTCGATCCCGCGGAAACGGTCTACGCCGGGAACTACGGCGGTTACACCATCACCGAACTGGCCGCCGCCGATTACGCCATCCCGTTCTTTGTGCTCTACGACGGAGGCGCCTTTGGCGTATCGATGGGTCCGGACGGCACCGTGAACGTAGGCAACTACTTCAGCCTGCTTCAACTCATCCGCTCAAAGGGCAGCCTCTCGTTCGGAGGAAGCGTCGGCGTGGCCAGCGCCCCGCAAACTGCCGGCATTTACAACGGCGGCAACAAGCCGCTCACGCTTTCTGAAGTTCGCTCGACAGGCACCGCGTTTGCCCTGCAACCCTCGGGAGCCGATGAGTGCAAAGCCGGCCTCGTGCTGGCTCCGGGCGTCGCCTGCCAGGTGGCGGTCACTTACACCGCTCCCCATCCAGGCAGCTTCACCGGAGCAGTCAACTTCACCACCAACACGCTGAACTCTGCCAGCGCCGTGACCAGCGTCGCACTCTCGGCCACCGCCAACGGCGTGTATCTAGTGCCCAGCCCAGGCCAACTGAGCTTCAGTCCCCAGTCCATCAACACTGCCAGCTCACCAAAGACGGTGACGGTCACCGACGCCGGCTATTACACCAGCACCATTCTGGAACCCCCCACCTCGAGCAACCCGGCCTTCACCGTCTCCACGGGCACATGCACCGGCCAGCTCACACCCGGCGCAAGCTGCCAGCTCACGGTCACCTTTACGCCCACCGCCGCCCAGGCTTACAGCGGGACAGTCACCCTGCCCTGCACGGGATCGTCAACGGCCACCATCAACGTGAGTGGAACGGGGAGCGGCCCTCCGCTTACGCTCAACATCGCCGAGGCGATTCACGTCTCAGATGGTGCCCCCGTGGTGTCCCCGGCAACGGTGCTGGCCATCAAGGAGGGGATTCACGTTTTGGACTGCACGCCTGTGCTGACTCCGGCAACGGTGCTGGCAATCCCCGAGGTGCTTCATGTCTCGGACGGCGGGCCCGTGCTGACACCGGCAACGGTGCTCCCCATCAACGAGACGATCCACACATCTGATAGCGACCATCTGTAAGAGCGGCTCGCATGTTTGGCCTGGCTTGTGCGCCGGTGCTACGGTTTCTTCGGCGCAGCAGGCGGCGCGTCGGACGGCTTCTGCCCCGGCGTAATGTCCTGCCCCTCATACATGATCTTCGTGGTTGACCCGAAGCGTTTGTAGTCGGAGTACTTCACCGTATCGCGAATGTGCACGTCTTCGCCCATGTAGCCATTACCGCCGCTGAAGTGCAGAATCCCTTCGCCTTTGGTGTAGACCGGGAACCAGTAGTGCCCGTCGACCTGCTGCCGCCAGGTCATGAACGGCGGATGCAGATCCTCGCTGCCTTTGTGGGTGTCATCGGGCACCATGCGGCCGTCGGTCACCACGATCTGAAGGTCCGTTGCGTCGACCCAGATGCGCCCTTGCAGGTAGCGCTGCTTCTTCTCTATTACCTTCGGACTCACATCGAAGACGTAGCAGTCGACCTCGTCTACCTTTTGCCGGCCGATGTATTTCAGGTTGTATTTGGCAATCTCCTCGGTAGTCAGCACAAACGGATAGCCGCGCTGAATATCCTGCAAATCAGACGGCGACATCTGCACCCGGCGCAAGCTGCTCTCCGGGGCAAAGACTGCTTTTTCCATGCGGGCGCCGGTGGAGTCGAAAACGACATCGTCCACTTCGTACCACTCCCCATCCACCTTGTTGTCGTCGTCGATGGTCTGCACGCGGGCGATGCGGCGGTAGGTATAGTGGTTCAGCGCCTGCTGGAACTCGCTCTCCTTGGCGGCGAACTGCTTGATGATCTGCTCGGGCGGCGTGGCCGGCTCGGAGATATCCATCGGCCCAAAGCCCGAGTCCAAGGCCATGGGCGTAAAGCTGTCTTTGCCCTGCGCCGCGGCAGCCAGGCCGCAGCCGGCCGCCAGCAGAACGATCATCCACCCTCTGTTTCGCACCTTTTTTCTCCCCATGCTCTCGGGGTGGCAATGGCCTGCACTGCCCCCGGTCTCTCGTCAACGCCTGCCGGGGCCGAACCCCTGCTTCGCCGTCTACAACATTAGACGCATGGACTTCTGCGCCGGGTGGCTTGAGAATCAAAGGCGCGGCCTGTGCCACGGCAAGGCGACGCCCCTGTCGAATACTGGGAGCATAGCGGATCGGCACTGTTCTTCGTCAACACAACTTCACTGTACCCAGCAAGATTGCCGATAGGGTTTACTAACAGATTCCGGGAGATTTACCGCATCCATGTCGGATCCTTACCAGGTTGTTGCGCTGATGCTTACGGCGCTGCTGCTGCCCGCATTCGGGCAACTCTACCTGCGCTTCCGTGACGCCCGCACCCTGCTCTGGTTTCTGGGATTCCTGTTTGCCGTGGTTCGCATGCTGACGACTTACAGGCTGGGGTCCTGGCATCTGTCGGTCGCCGGCCATCCATGGCTGGCCGCCTTCGGGGAAATGTCGATTCAGATCAGCGCTGCCCTCTTCCTTGCTTCGCTCTCGCCGCTCCGCTTCCGGGTTGGCCGTCTGCAGATTCTCTATGTTGTGCCTTACGCCATACCACTGGTTATCTACGCCTTTCTGCTGCACGGAGTCTTTCACGGGATTGCGCCTACTGGTCCACTGGCATTTGTATTTCCTGCCCTGGGAAGCATCTCGCTGATTGCAGGCTTCTTCTGGGGCGTGGCCAGGGGAAGCATGCCCCGGTGGCTGGGAGCCGGCCTCTGCATCACGCTGGGCACATTGGCTTTATGGATTTGCATCTCGTTCGGGCCTGGAACGCCGCTCACGCTGGTTGAGTGTGCCAACCAGCTGATGACCGCCTTGTTGCTGGTCTACGTCTTCCGCCGCTTCTCTCCCGGTGTGCTTCTTAGCGTGCTGGGCTTCACCTGTTGGTCGCTTTCGATGTTCGAATTGCTTCCGGAGCTCAGCCTCTACCCCGTTCTTGATCTCAACCTGGCCCGAATCATCGTGATGGGCAAGGTGGTGGCGGCGTTGGGCATGATCCTGCTGGCGCTGGAAGACCAACTGGCCATCAATCATGCCGCGCAGGAGCGCGAACGCAGAGCCCGTCTGGAGGTGGAGGCATACTCCAACCTCATTCTTTCGCGGCGCAGGGTTGAGGACTTCGATCATCAGGCCAACGAGATCTGCCAGACGGTGGCAAAGCACAGCCGGTTTGCGCAAGCTGCCCTGCTGCTGCGCAGTGCCGGCCGTTTTCGCCTGGCCGGTGCAGCCGGCCTTGGGCCCGCCACGGTTGCCGCGCTCGATACCATGGCCACGCGCATTCCCGGAGAAGGATTTCTCGCTCCCGGTTCAGTGCCGCTGGCCGTGGAGCACAGCCAGACCCTGCAACTCAGCCTGGATCCGTGGCTGGTTCCGGGCGATGACCTGAAGCGGCTGGGATTTACCTCGGCTCTGGCCGTCCCCATGGTGGGCCGCTCGGCCACGGAAGGCGCGCTGCTGCTGGCCGGTATGCGTCAGCCGCAGGCAAACAAAACGGATCCGCTCCGTCCGGACGACCTGCTGCCCATCGAGATGCTCACTGCCCGCCTTCAATCGGTGCGCGGGCAGACCATCATGCTGGAGAAGCTCATCGATGCAGAAAATTTCGCCGGCCTTGGGCAGCTCGCGAGCAACGTCTCGCAGCAGTTGAACAATCCGCTCACCGTCATTCTGGGGTACGCTTCGCTGCTGGAAGAAAACGCCAATCTCGATCCGCAGGAGCGCCGCGGCGTGGATGCGATTCTGGCCGAGGCTCGCCGCATGCGCGCCACGCTGGAAAGCCTGACCCGCTTTGCGCAATCCAAGGGCGACCCGCTTGCCGCCGTCTCAGTGGCCGAGTTGCTGGCTGACTTGGAAGAGCTTCACCGCAGCGAGTTCCTGCAACGCTCCATCGATTTTCATATCAACATCGCCCCCGCGCTGCCCAGGGTTCTGTGCCATGCGCAGCAGTTGCGGCAGGCCGTGCTGCACTGCCTGCAATTTGCCATGGAGGCAGTGGACCGGCAGCCTTCCGATGAGAACGAACCCCAATCGCAGGACAGGACCATTCGCATTGAGGCTGCCGCCGAGGCCAATCACGTGCAGATACTCGTGGCGCACTCCGGCGCCGGCTTCCTGCAGCCTGAGCGCGCGTTCGATCCTTTTGTTCCTGCGCAGGCCGCGGGAGAGACTGCGGGGTTGGGGTTGAGCCTCTGCGCCACGATTCTGCGCGACAATAATGGCCACGCTTCGGCGGTGAACCTTGATCCGCGTGGCGCAGCCATCATTCTTGAACTGCAATCCGCATAGCCCACCACCATCCCAGGCACCGGTGTACACTTTTCCTTCGCGTCGAACCTGAAAGTCTCAGGGCGCGGATGAGGAATTGTCATGTTTAAAAAGATTTTGACGTTGTTTTTTGTTCTGGTTGTGGCCGCTGCGGGCTTTGCGCAGGCCAGGCGCCCGATGACCTTCGAGGACATGATGGCCATGAAGCGGCTGGGCGAGACGGCGGTTTCGCCCGATGGCAGGTGGCTGGTTTACTCCGTCACTACCGTTGATCTCAACCAAAACACAAAAACAGCGGAGCTCTGGGTGCAGGCGATTGCGGGAGGGCAGCCGCAGAAGCTCGCCGTGGCAGAGGCCGGCGACAGCGGGGTGCAGTTTGCGTCTGACGGGCACTCCGTGCTCTTCCTTTCCAGCCGGGATGGCTCGCAACAGGTCTGGCTGGCCCGGTTTGATTCCGCCACCGGTGCGGCGAGCAACGCAAAGAAGCTGACGGCGATCTCGACCGAAGCGGACAACGCCTTGTGGTCGCCGGATGGGCGCTCCGTGGTTTTCACTTCTTCTGTCTACCCGGATTGCCCGGCAATCAGTCCTGAGGACGGCGGCGCCGGTGATAAGTGCAATTCAGAAAGAGATGCGGCGCAGGCAGCGAGCAAGGTGAAGGCGCAAGTGTTCACACACCTCTTATACCGGCATTGGAACCACTTCACCGGACCAAAGCGGTCCCACCTGTTTCTGCTTTCGGTGGAGAGCGGCGCGCTGCGGGATTTGACGCCGAACGATCCGCACGATGTTCCGCCGTTCTCGATGGGAGGCGGAGGCGGATTTGCCTTTGCGCCAGACTCAAAGGAGTTGGCGTTTACCGAGAATCTCGATCCGGAGCCGGCCATCAGCACCAGCGCCAGTATCTTCACCCTTGAACTGACGAACCCGGCGGCCAAGCCGGCGAAGGTCTCTACATCCGCCGGGGGCAACTTCAACCCCGCCTACTCGCCGGACGGGAAGTATCTCGCATGGCGATCGCAGGCACGGGCCGGCTATGAGAGCGATAAGTTCCGGCTGATGCTTTACGACCGGGCGGGGAAGACGGTCAAGGATCTGCTGCCTAAGTTTGAGAACTGGGTGGATGAGTTCTCCTGGGTGGACGACTCTCAGCACATTCTCTTTGTGTCCGGAGACAAGGGTGAGGGGCCTATCTTCGAGACAAACATCACGGGCAACAGCTTGAGCCGGTCAGGCAAGGCTGCAGGCGAATGGAGCAGCGCTCATCTGATTCTGCAGAATGGGTTCCCGTTCATTTTGGGCACGCTCGTGCGGGCTGACCGCCCTGCCGAGGTTGTACTCGGCAACGCATTAGAGATGGACGACACCGCGGTCAAGGTCCGCGTTCATTCGAGCGACAACAAGCCAACAGAGAATCTAACGAGCGCGAGTTATGAGCCGCGCATAATCACTCACTTGAATGACGCGCTCCTCGCCCAGCTCGACCTGCCAAAGCTCGAAGATTTCTGGTTCACCGCCACCGACGGCACAAAGCTCGAAGGCTTCCTCATCCGCCCGCCCGCATTTGATCCGGCAAAGAAGTATCCGGTGAAGTTTCTCATCCATGGCGGGCCGCAGGGGGCGTGGGGCGATATGTGGAGCTACCGCTGGAACGAAGAACTCTTCGCCGCCAACGGCTACGTCGTGGTCATGATCAACATGCGCGGGTCGACGGGCTATGGGCAGACCATTGTCGACGGCGTGAATGGAGACTGGGGCGGCAAGCCGTTCACCGATCTGATGCAGGGCCTGGACTACGCCGAACAGCACTACGCGTTTATCGACAAGAATCGCGAGTGCGCGCTGGGCGCAAGCTACGGCGGCTACATGGCCAACTGGGTGCTGGGGCACACGGACCGGTTCAAGTGCATCGTGAGCCACGACGGCATGTTCAACGCCGAGTCGGCCTTCGGCTCCACGGAAGAAGACTGGTTCAATACCTGGGAGTTCAAGGGCCATCCGTGGGACTACTACGGCAAGCCGGACGCGGAGAACCCCTACCGCAAGTGGTCGCCCATGTTGTCCGCCAGGAACTTCAAGACGCCGACGCTGGTGGTGCATGGCCAGCTTGATTACCGGCTCGACGTCAGCGAGGGCTTCCAGCTCTTTGACACCCTCCAGTTGCTCAAGGTGCCCAGCAAGATGCTCTACTTCCCGGACGAGGGCCATTGGGTGCTGAAGCCGCAGAACTCGCAGCTGTGGTGGAAGACCGTGAACGATTGGGTGGACCAGTGGACGAAATGACAGGGAAAAGGGAGTAGTGTGTAGTACAAGATTCGGATTTGTACTACAATGGACGTATGGGTGCTACGGTACAGGTGCGATTAGACAAGGAGTCGGAGGCGGCGCTAGAGCAACTGGTGCGCGAAAATGGCTGGACTCCGTCCGAGGCGGTTCGGAGTTCCCTTCGGACAGTGGCCGAGCAGCAGAAGCCCAAACCGAGCCCGCGATTGGTCGGGATCGGCTGCGTCAGTTTTGGCCCCGGCGATTTGGCGACCAACAAGAAGCACATGGCAGGCTTTGGGAAAAAGTGGCGGGTTGACAAGCAGGGCAAGGGTAGATGGGATTGGTAAAGTTCCATACGTCTCGTGCGCCAGTCCTCGCCGACGCGAGTTTCTTGGTTGCCCTGTTCAACGACCGCGAACAAGGGCACACGCGCTGCAAAGCCGCCTACAACTCCCTCGCCGGTCCACTGTTCACAAATGAAGCGTGCATCACGGAAGCGCTTCACCTTCTTGACCACGCTGAGCCTGCTGTCGAAGCAATCCTGGCAAATGTGCAGCAAGGAGCGCTCGTGGTTGCTTTCCGGCTCAGCGATTGTGCATCAGAGATTGCCAAGCTGATGGCGAAGTACGCCGACACCCCGTGCGACTTCGCCGACGCCTGCCTCATCGCCATGGCCGACCAGCTCGGCACCGGCGAGATTCTCACCCTCGACAGCGACTTCATGCACTATCGTTGGAGGCGGACCCGGCGCTTCCACTTGCTGGTCCCGCTGGAGTAGGAGCTATGGCTTTTGGCCGCGCGAAGAAAAAACCCGAGCCCCTGAACGAATCAGGCCTCTACGACTTTGCCGTGAAGGCGCTGGGTCGGCAGATGCGCTCAGAGAGCGAGCTGCGGCGGCTGATGAGCGGCCGCGCGGAGAAGGGCGTGGAGGGCGAGGCGGTGATCGCCAGAGTGGTGGCGCGGCTGCGCGAATACGGGTACCTGGACGATCAGTCCTTTGCCGAGACTTATGCGCGCCTGCGGCAGCAGAACGAGAAGCTGGGCCAGCGGCGGGTGAAGCAGGCTTTGAGCCAGAAGGGCGTGTCGGCGGAGATTGTGCGGGAGACCGTGGAGGCTCGCTATGCCGATACGAATGAAGAGGCGCTGGCGCGGGAGCACCTGGAGCGGAAGCGGATCAGGAAGCCCGAGAATCCCAAAGACGCGGCGCGGGTGATGCGCCGTCTGGTGACGGCGGGCTTCTCAACCGGGGTGATCTACAAGATTCTGCGGCAGTGGGACGTGCCGGACGAGGCGCTGGCGGCGCTGGAGAATCTGGACGAGGACGCGACGGAAGAGGAGTAGCGCTTCGGCAGATTCGATTGCCGGCCTCTGTTACGCCGGAAACAAATCAAGGCCAGGAATCTCGAAATCCTTCCGATTGTCTGTCAGAAGCGTATAGCTGTATTCAATCGCCGTGGCGGCGATCATCATGTCATCAAGTGAATGGGTTTTCCCGATCAAGCGACGGGATGCCTTGATGTCGCCTGCCTTGATGGCGATCTTCTGCGTTATAGGAAGACATTCCATTCCCGAGAGTAGCTCCTCGGTCGCCGCTTCCTCTCCCTTCCGCATTCCCGCATGAAGTTCGGCGACATTTACGCAAGAGGTGGCCAGCCGATACCCACGCATTGTGAGATCCCGAACCAACGCTGCGGGTTGCTTGCGATGATGGAGAAGATCGATCAGGACGCTGGTGTCCAGCAAAACACCTGTTGGTTCCGAAGGCGTCATTTCTGGGCCTCGTTGGCAATTTCATCCAGATGATCCTGCCGCGCACTCCGCTCCCGCCTCAAGTTGTGAACCCAGGCCGCAGAGCCAATCTCCGCGATTTCAGGATGATCTTCGTCCCGCCAGGCGGGCTCATCGCGATCAAGAAAAGCCAGCATCTTCCGGCGCCGGATTTCCTTTTCTGCAAGCTCAACCAAAAAGGCGCTCCGTCCACGTGGCCCTGCGACCTCATCAATTTCCTTTGCCAGATTGGCGGGCACTGCGACGTGGAATCTGAGAGTGGCCATAGGAAGGCCCACTCCTTGTGGGCCTACAGAAAGTATACTCCGATTCCGGGTTTTCCGGGCAGGATGCGATGAGAGCTTATTGCCAATTACACTGATAGAGCCATGAAGAGCCGCTCCGGGAACGAGATACGCGAGACATTTCTGCACTTTTTTGAGACCAAGGGGCACCGCCGGGTGCACTCCTCGTCGCTGGTGCCTGTCAACGACCCCACCCTGCTGTTTACCAACGCCGGAATGAACCAATTTAAGGATCTGTTCCTGGGCGCGGAGCGGCGGGTGTACGCGCGGGCCACCACGTCGCAGAAGTGCGTGCGCGCCGGCGGCAAGCACAACGACCTTGAGAATGTCGGCTTTACCAAGCGGCATCATACGTTCTTTGAGATGCTGGGCAACTTCAGCTTTGGCGATTACTTCAAAAAGGACGCCATCGCGTTTGCCTGGGAGCTGGTGACGAGCGAGGAATGGCTGGGCATTCCCAAGGATCGCCTCTACGTGACCATCTTCGAGGGCGCCGAAGGCGTGCCCCGCGACGATGAGGCCGAGGGCTATTGGGTGGATGCCGGGGTGCCGAAGGAGCGCATCCACCAGTACGGCATCAAAGACAACTTCTGGCAGATGGGCGAGACGGGGCCGTGCGGGCCGTGCTCTGAGATCTTCTATGACATGGGGATGGAGGCGGCCGAGACCCCCGGCGTGGACCTGCCGTTTGGCAAGGACGAAGCCCGCTATGTTGAGATCTGGAACCTGGTCTTCATGCAGTTTGACCGCTCGGCCGTAACCGACGCAAAGGGCAAGACGTCGTACAAGCTGACTCCGCTGCCCAAGCCCTCCATCGATACAGGCATGGGGCTGGAGCGGGTGGCTGCCGTGCTGCAAGGCAAGGTTTCGAACTTTGAGACGGACCTGTTTACGCCGCTGATTGCTCGCGCTGCCGAGCTGACCGGCGCAAAGAACGACGTGAGCATCGCTAGCCTGCGCATCATCTCGGACCATGCGCGTGCAGCGACCTTCCTCATCAACGACGGCGTGCTGCCTTCGAATGAAGGCCGCGGCTATGTGCTGCGCAAGATTCTGCGGCGTGGGATTCGGCATGGAAGGCTGCTGGGGCAGGAACAGCCGTTTCTTTACGAAATGGTCTACGCCGTTCGCGATCTCATGGTGGGCGCTTACCCCGAGCTAAGAGACTCGGTCGCACGCGTGGCCAAGGTGGTGGAGGCCGAGGAGAAGCAGTTTGACCGCGTGCTGAAGATCGGGCTGACGCGCCTGGATGAAGAACTGCAAGGCAGCTTCACCGGCGAGAAAGCGTTCCACCTGTATGAGACCTTCGGCCTTCCGCTGGACTTTATGGTGGATGCGGCGCGCGATGCCGGCGTCAAGTTCGACGACGCCGGCTTTGAAGCCGCCCGCGCCGAGGAGCAGGCCCGCGCCCGCGCCAGTTGGAAGGGCGGCAGCCAGAAGTCGGCCAGCCCGGCCTATCGCGAACTGAAGAAGACCGAGTTCGTGGGTTACAAACAACTGATCGCGCCCGGTGCTGAAGTGCTTGCGATTGTGAAAGACGGCCAGGGCGTTCCCGCCGCCAAGGCTGGCGATCTGGTGGATGTGGTTCTCGATCAGACCAGCTTTTACGGCGACTCCGGCGGGCAGGTGGGCGATACCGGCCAGTTCCTTTCGCCCGACGGCAACTCGATTGTCGCCGAGATTGAAGGCTGCGTGCTGCCGGTGCAAGGGGTCCGTGCGCACAAGGCGCTGCTCAAGCAGGATCTGGCAGTCGGCGATCATCTGCGCACGGTGGTGGATGGCGAGCGGCGCAACTCGATTCGCCGCAACCACACCGGCACGCATCTGCTCCATGCGGCGCTGCGCCAGGTGCTGGGTCCGCATGTAAAGCAGGCCGGATCGGCGGTGCATATGGAGCGGCTGCGGTTCGATTTTTCGCACTTCGCGCAGGTGGCGGACGAAGAGCTGGAGGAGATTGAGTCCATCGTCAATCGCGAGGTGCTGGCCAACGCAAAGGTGGAGACGCTGGAAGATGTGCCCATCGATGTGGCCGTGAACGAGTACCACGCCATGGCGCTGTTCGGCGAGAAGTACGGCGACAAGGTTCGCGTTGTCAAGCTCTCGGACGGATTCTCCACGGAGTTGTGCGGCGGCACGCATACCGGCGCGACGGGCGAGATCGGGCTTCTGAAGATCGTCAGCGAGGGGTCGGTCTCCTCCGGTGTTCGCCGGATTGAGGCCATCAGCGGCCTTGGCTCATTGGCTACTTTCCGCGAGGATTTTGAGCTGTCGAAGTACGCCGGCCAGCTTGTGCCGTCGACGGATAATTTGTTGGACGCGTTCCGCGCCAAGATGGCCGCGCAGGAAGACGAGATGAAACGGCTAAGGCGCGAGCTGGAAGAGGTGCGGATGAAGTCGGCTGCCGGCGGGCTCGATGAAGCAGTGTCGCGGGCTGTGGAAGTGAAGGGCGTCAAGGTGCTGGTGCATCGCGCCGACCAACTGGAGCGTGGGCAGTTGCGCACGCTGGTGGACAACCTGAAGCAGAAGCTGGGCGAGGGCGTGGTGGTGCTGGCCAGCGCGCAGGCTGAAGACAAGGTGGCGATTATTGCCGGCGTGACGCCGGGGCTGGTGAAGCGCATCCAGGCAGGCAAGCTGGTGGGCGCGGTGGCCAAGCTGGTGGGCGGGTCAGGCGGCGGCAAGCCGGAGATTGCCGAAGCCGGCGGAAAAGACCAGGCGCAGATTGATGCGGCGCTTGCGGCGGCTCCGGGGCTGGTGGGAGAGTTGCTGGGATAAGCCACCCGCGGCGGGGCTGGTGGTCTTCGCCGGGCTGAGCTGGGAGTTGTGGCTGAGAATTCGATCATGGTGCAAGAAGAAAGGGCCGCTTCCTCGATGGGAGCGGCCCTTCCGTTTGAGCGTTGCGATGAGCTAGCCGCCATTTCTCACACGGGTCGATGTTTGTAGCGAGCCGGGGGGTAGAGCGGGGTATGGGCGCCGATATTCGGCCTGAATTCGCTTTTGATTTGGGTCGGCGGTTTCCGGAAGGGGCTCATTT
>Ga0302320_10003616_pt1 | contig 35746 bp, 12 predicted proteins | sample Bog_T0_3_FD_202130 | JGI IMG/M metagenome (GOLD analysis project Ga0302320, IMG submission 202130) | Peat permafrost microbial communities from Stordalen Mire near Abisko, Sweden - Bog_T0_3 | ecosystem: Environmental > Terrestrial > Soil > Wetlands > Peat | place: Sweden: Abisko, Stordalen Mire...
CCCAAAAAATGCCACCAATGCCCTCGGTCCACGTCAACCTGCCAGATTCGATGGCCGAGCGCGCCTGCGACCGGCTGGGTATCCCGCAATCCACCACCACCTGGCGGGCCCGCGCTGGCAATAGCGTCAACGCATCCTCGCCGTGCTCCGCGAAATCCTGCAATTTCGTTCTGGCACCGGCATAAATCTGCCCCACCCGGCTGGAGGACACCTCCAGTTGCCGGGCGATTTGCCGGCGGGTCATTTTCCCGGCTTCACACAGGCGAAATACCATTTCCTCCTGCTCAGTCAGCGGATTTATGGTTGCGGTTGGTGGCATTGGTGTTTGCGATTCTGGTGCCAGTTTATACGCGACTCATTGGCGACGCCAGCGGTGAGGTGAGCATACCGATTCTGCCGGCTGCCTGGACGGGACGAAAATCCGAAGGTACAATTTTCGGGTGGAGTGGCGTGGTCCGAGGCGTGTGATAATCTGGCGGCGCGAGTGCTCGATGCGGCATTGAAAATATTACGCAGCGCCCTTCTATGTCCTTTCCTCCCCATTCGACCACTTCAGTTCATCACCGTCGTGACCCCTACGACGGGTTCCCCATTACGAGTGACTCGGTAATCCCTTCGGTCAGTTTTGAGACCGGCATAGTGGAAAGGCATCGTAGTGCGACTCGAATCGAACTTCAAACCAAAAGTGCTGTTGGCCGAGCCGCTCTCTAATTAAACCGAATTTTTTACGTCGGTGAATCTTCTGAACGCATCTTCCGCGAACGTGTTTTTTGGGATCATCCATTTTTGGTTTGGTTCTTTTCCGGCACCCAAGAATTTTCCCGAAACTGACCAGATCGCGGCGGATGAAGCAAATGATTATCTGTGTCGGCGGCGGCAAAGCCTACTGAGTGGCGTTTCAGAATGCCAAACAGGCCGCTGCAATCCGCGAAATAGGCGATGCTATGGCCGTGAGGTGAACGCTCGTAGGCGAGGTTCCGGACTTTAAGCCTCGCCTTTTCCAGCGCTATCCGAATGTTGTTGGCGATGGGATCAGTCGGGATGGTGGTTGGTATTCCCAATTGAAAAAGATGCTGAATCGGCTCTGCCGCTTCTTGTGCGGTGGTCAGGTCGCTCGCAAGAATCACACCGGTGATGCCGCATGGTCCTGTTTCGTCCGCTAGGAGCTGCAGTCCGGTCCACACGCAGATTCTGATGCTGTCGGGGTGTCCAAAACGTCCGGACTTGGCCGAGATTCGCGCCTTGTCGCGACGCAGTCGACGACCACTTATCGCGCATACCACCATGAGCCGGATTAGCACGGTCTCACCGGTGAATGCGCATGTGGCCACCTCTGAGGGAGCTACTTGGAGACCGGAAGCCGTGCAGGTGACCAGTTCCTCGGCAAATGCGGTTTTGCGTGTCTCAGGGCATGTTTTGAGCAGCCTAGCAAGGCCGCGCTTGCCGGACAGATCACTTGTCCCGATCATCTGCCGGTTGACCCTTTTGCCAGTGATGGAACAGGTTTCAGATTCGTCGGGAAGAATCTTCGCGGAGGTTTCCTCACAGGCTATCATTTCGTCGGGCAGACCGATCCGCTGCGAGACGGCGCTGGCCACGGCAAGGTCGCGATCCACAAATCGACCGCTGAAATCTGACTTGATTAGCTCATCCAGAAGAAGTTTTTTGCCGGAAAAGGCGCAAATGCAAAACTCATCGGGAAACCCAAGGCGATCCGGGTTCTTTTGGGAGGAAACGAGCAGATCGGTGCGGGCGATCCGGCGGCTCAGAACTGACGCGGAGGTTTCTGTGGGGATGAGCCGCTGGCGTGAGATTTCGCAGATGACCATTTCGCTGCGGTGCGCGCGGATTCCAGAAAGTTCTGAGGCTTCCATCTGGTCGATGCGACAGAGTTTCCCTGATGCCCCGCTGCGCTCAAGTTCGTCGATCAAAGCCACGGCCTTGGTGATATCACAACAAGCTGTCTGCGATTGAAGCGCAGTTCTTCCAGATACGACTGATGTGACCAGTATCCGCCGATCAACGCGTTTTCCGGTGATGGCGCAAATTTCGATCTCATTAGGAAGAAAGCGGGCACCTGTTTCCTCGCAGGAAACCAACTCTGTCTCCATGGCCCGCCTGCCGCTTGCTGGAGAGACAATCAGCCTGTCACGATCGACAATCTTCCCGCTCACATCGGAGGTGGCCACCTCATCGCATAGCAGAGTCCGCCCGGTGAGCTCGCAGATTGCGAATTCGGCGGCAATGCCACTTCGCCCGGGTGTCTTGTCAGATCGGCGCAAGAGATCAGGTCGCACCGTCTTGCCGCTCAGATCGGACTTTCCCGACTCGCTGGGAAGTAGCCAGTCCCCAGAAACTTCACACTGAACGAGTTCGCTTCTATGGCCGCTCACCTTAGAAACCACCGAGGAAACCACCTCGTCCATACGCGCATATTTGCCCGAAACTTGGCTCTCAGTCCCTTCGTTGGCAAGGATACGGACTCCCGTGAATGCGCATACCCTGAGCTCCTCCATGAGCGCGGGCTTGTTGGAAATTTGTGAGCGGTCGAGCAGTCGCGAATCCACGATCAGTCCGCTGACTTCCGACGTTCCCGCCTCGTCTGGGAGCAGGATTAATCCCGTGATGGCGCAAGTCAGAACCTCGTCCCGGAGCGCCGGCCGGGATGAAACCCCGGAATAAACCGCCAGATCTTTATCCACCCAAGCGCCCGAAACGACTGACCGCTCCGCTTCATCGGTGAGTAAGCGCCGGGAGGTTTGTGTGCACTGGACCATTTCACTTTCCAGTCCACGCCGAGTGGGATTCTTCTCGGAGGCCATCAGCAGGTCTTTGCACACAAACCAGCCGTTCAGATCTGAGCACGCGCCCTCGTCCGGCAGGATGAGGGTGTGAGTCTTGTCGCAGTTGCGAAATTCTGACCGGTGTCCACGGATCCCGGACTTCGCCGAGGCGGTCATCCGGTCCCGACGAACCATGCGACCGGATACGCCGCTGCGTTCCAGCTCGTCGGGCAATGCCATTGCGCCGGTGATATCACATTTGGCCATCTCGTTCTCAAGTGCCGGCTTTCCGGATACCTCTGACTTCCGGAGAAGATCCATCCCTACCGTCTTCCCGGAGACACCGGATTTCCCCAGTTCGTTGTTCAGGAGGCGGCGGCCGGTTATCTCGCAGGTTCCGAAATGCTTTGCCAGTGCCATGGTTTTGCTGAGGACTGAGGTCTCCAGCAGTTGTCGCAGCACCTTTTGGCGGCTGACAGCACATTCACCAAGCCAGGACGCCGGAACCAGTTTCTTGGTGAGGTCGCAATGCTTTCTTTCAGGCTCAGCAAGCACCATGCTGGTCAATGGAACAATATGGAGTGCCGCCATGAGCGGACCCATCCCTTCCGAATCCGTGAATGTGGCCTCGAGCTCGATAGTCACATACCGGCTACCAGAAGCACCAACCAGATCCGCGGCCAGCTTAGTCTCAAACCTGCGGGTGATCTCATTCTGCCGGGCGGAATTTCCGCCGGCGCGCTGAAGCTCTTCCGCCAGCCGAGCCTCGTAGAATTTCTCAAACTCTCGAACATCGGGATCCGTCTCGACCGCTCGCGTCAATAAGGTGTTCGCTTCGGGTAGCATCTCGTTGATTGCACATTCCTTCACAACCTCGGAGTCGCTTGGCGGGTTGGGAATCGTCCCATCCGCCTGATGAGCATGCCCGACTTGGCACAATTTTTCAAACCGGTCATGCGAGACAGAGGCGGTGGCCCGAATGTCTAACCGACCATTGAATCGCAGATGTTCGCGCCGGATCGTCCATTCCTTCACAACGACATTTATGCCCAAGGCGTTGGCCCAAGTCTGTAGGGCCGCCCGGATCCTTTTCCTAGACTCATCAACCCGGTCAACCACTCGGTGCGAGTGGCGTTTTCGCCACTCACCGAGCAAGCCTTCAAACGGACGACTTCCCTCTTCGTAAAGCCGGATCGTGGCTCCGCCGAATGTGCCCAATCCGGACCGGAGATAGTCGGGGTCCTTGTCATCAAACGTGGCTGTCCAGGGTGCTTGCCCTCTCGGGGAAACCCGGATTTGGTTATTGGGCAATTCGTGCAGGGTTGCGCCGTCGCACGCAAAGGCCCGGCGGCAAAACGTCGGAACATCGAACCGGGGCTCCTTGGGTTTGAGCTTGGGCACCGCCGGACCGGCACGATGCATTTCATCCATGTTTCCGAGGGTTTTCTCGACCTGGTTTTTCTCTTCGTCGTATAATTCCTTTGCCTTCTCAATCGACTTTTGGGCCTGCTCCATCGCCAGCCTGACGTCCTGCCCCATCAGTGCCCGGGTCACCAGGGTCCTCAGCTCCTCTTCGAATTTTTCATCATCATCAAAACTGGAAGCCTCAAGAATGGCTTCAATGTCTCCGATCGTCGAAGAGATCAACTGGAGCTTGGATAGGAGGCGGGCGACAATGTGATCCTCCACCGAGTCCTTTACCGTGAGGTTGAGGACTTCTATGTGCTTGAAAGTGGATCCAAGACGCTGGACGCGACCGATCCGCTGCTCCAACACCATCGGATTCCACGGTAGGTCATAGTTGATGATGACATTGCAGACCTGAAGGTTGAGTCCCACGGCACCGGCGTCGGTGCTGACGATGACATTGGCCTGCGGCGGATCCGCTTTGAATGCCTGGATTGATTTCTGATTGGCCGCATCACCACTGCCGCGGATCGTGGCGCAGTGGATTCCCTTGGATCGCAGACCTTCGCAAATGAGGTCCACAGTCTCCAGGCGTCGGGTGAAGACCAGAGCCCGCCACTTGAGCGGGCTATTGTTACGGAGTTCTTCCAGTATTAAATGAAGTTTGGCCAGCTTGCACCCCGTCCCGGCGGCTTGCACGCCGTTTTCGAACAGCCGGAGGATCGACTGAGAAAGGGTTCCGTTCTCGCTCATCCGCCGGACTTGGGCGAGAAGCGCTCGGGGACTGCTCATCAACGCTTCCGCCAGACTCATCCGGGCCAGGGCATTCAGATTTGCAATAGTTGTGCCGACCAACTGCTGCAGGGATTTCTCGGCGGGCTGGGCTTGGCATTGGACCGGTTGCACGTGCCTTTCGGGGAAGGCCAAGTTCGCCTCCCGACGGGAGGTTCGCACCATGTAATCCTGGATTTTTCTCCGAAATTCATCCCGCGTTGCCGGGCGGAGATTGCGAGCAGTGTTCGCACCATCGGCCACATAACGCTGAACGAATTCATCTGTCGATCCTAAGGGGTTGACGTGACCTTTGGCAGAGCTGAGGCAGTCTATCAGCGAATACATATCCCACAGTCGGTTTTGGATCGGTGTCGCCGTCAGCATCAGGACATATTTGAAATCACGATTGGCAAGCGAGCCGTGGATTGCCTTGGCCAGCTCAGGGGCTGTGGCCGTGCCATGCAGATTCCGGAGCTTGTGAGCCTCATCTAGGATGATCATGTCAAACGAGGCGGTGCGGATCAGATTCATCCGGTCGCGCGCACTCTCATAAGTAGTGATGACCACCGGAACCGCGTGCTGTAACCATGGGTTGAGTTCTTTTCCAACGCCATGCGCGGCGTGGATGCCGAACTTTTCCTTCAACTCGTCCCTCCACTGGATGACGAGCATTTTTGGACACAGGATCAGGGCGCGACGGACTTTCTTCCGGGTTTGGAGTTCATTGAGCACCAGCCCGGCACTAATGGTCTTTCCCAAGCCCACGTCATCGGCGAAAAGGGCGACCGGCGACCGGCGGCAAAAAGTGATCAAATTTTGCACTTGATGCTCATATGGCTCCAGCCGCTCTGACCAGTGTTTGCGGGAAAGAATGTCCTCCTTCGTCTCGATCGTGATTGGGGCCGTGAGTTCGTATTCGATGGCGGCCAGATGCAATTCATAGTGCGCATCGGATGCGGCGCCAAGGAGTCTGCCGGCGTGAACTGCGTTGGTCTGCCAGCGCAACTTTGTCTGCGGTGTGGAAGATCCATTCATCACCCGTGTATCAATTCTCCAGCCGTCCTCCTAAGCGTGCGCAACGTGACCAGGGCGCGCAGGAATTCAAGGAAGGCGTTGGAATACGCCGCGCCTTCCAGCACGGGCAATTCGAAGCGAACCTGCAAGCCCCTGACATAGACAGTGGCTCGGTTTAACGACTTTGACATGTAAGCCAGCGAATGCATTAGTTTTCTTGTTCACCACTCGCGGGAGAGCAGCTCTTTCATGCTCACGCTGTTCAAGACCGACGCGCAGGTCTCCCAGTCGGCGTCTTCCACCTTGCTGTATTTCACGTCGAACGGATTCCTCGTGGCCGTGGTGCGGTCGATGAGTTGTCGGGCGGCTAGCTCGTCGTTGAGCGCGACTTGAACCCACACATCCTCCAGCGTGTCGGGAATCTGGCCGAAAAGCCCGTGAATCGCTTCAAGACGGTCGGCCAGCACCTGGTGGACACGATCCTCCACGGAGTCGCGGTAGCGGAGATTGGCGATCCATATTTCGGTTCGTGCTTGGCCGATTCGTTGAATGCGGCCTTTACGTTGCTCAAGGCGAGTCGGGTTCCAGGGAAGGTCGATGTTGATCAGCGTGCCGAGGCGCTGGAGGTTCAGTCCCTCTGAGGCGGCATCTGTGCCGAGTAGCAGTTTCAGTTCGCCGCTGCGGACATGCGCTTTGAGGACGTTCCGATCGCAACGCTGGAACTTGCCTTCGCGCCAGAAGCCTGAGCGGTTGCTGCCGGCGTAAAGACCGATGTCCATGGTGGCAAATTCAGCGCGCTTAGCCATTTGGTCCCCGATCCAGCGGACGGTGTCGTAATACTGCGAGAACAGGATACAGCCCAGATCGAGCCAGCGGCGTGTGACTCCGGGATGGGTGCCAAGCAGATAGCCGATCAGCGCTTCGAGCTTGGGATCATTATTTCCGCCTTGTTTGAGCAGTGCGAGGCAGCGACGGAGTGAAGCTATTTCTGCATCGCTGAAGTTCTTGAAATTGCTTGCTCCCTGTGGCGGTCGTCCAAGCTGGGCAGGAGCTTCTTCTTCACTGTCATCCTCTTCCTCGTCATCCGGCGTGTCGGGTTCCTCGCCAAGAAGTTTACTTATGGTGCGGCGTCCGGCTTCCATCGAACTGCCGAGGCGGCGCAAGAGCAGCGTTTTGAAAAATCCTCCACCCTTGGGCACCCTTTGCTGGAGGAGTAAGGAAAATGCTTCTGCCTCCTGATAGGCTTCTCGCAGGTAGCCACCGAGAGCTAGCGCGCCTTCGTCTTCTTCGCCAAACAGCTTCACGGTTACTTTCGGCAGAAAATAGCTGCCGGTCGCCGGATTTATTGTCGCTTCCAGATAGCTACGGGTGCGGCGCACGATACACCGAAGCAATGGATTGAAGCGTTCCCCGTAATGGGGGAGCAGTCCGTTTTGGAGTTGAACTTTGCGGATCGCTGGCGACAGTTTTTCAAGACTCTCGGGGTTAAACTGCCATCGGGTATCCTCGGCTTCTAGGTTGTCGCGAATGCGCTTCAGAGCAGGGTCCTCAACCCGGGACGGCAGTGGGTCACGGACATATTGCCAGCCATTGTGAATATCCTTGGCGGGGACTGCCGCATCTCCGGTGGCGATGTCGAGACAATGGCTAGGACGATACCACGGGCTGGTCTGGGTCCAACCGCCGAGCACGCCGTCATTTCCGTGGGAGAGGACATGCAGAAGATCCCACGCCTCAACCGGGTGGAGCTGCACCGGGGTGGCTGTGGCCAGTAGCATGCTTTTGGTCCTCGGGCCGATGTCCCGTAGAAACGCCATCAACTTGTTGGGTTCAGCTTTCTCATCGATTTCATCGGCTCCGGCGTCCACCTTCGGCACTTTGCGACGGCGGGCGCGGTGCGATTCATCCACGATGACGCAGGTGTAGTAGCGCCCCAGAAGTTGATTCACGGCCTCCGAGAGACCGCGCACCACCAGCCCCTGCGAAACCAAACCAATTCTGCGCGGACATTTGCCGAGCGATGTTACGCCTTCCGAAGGATACTCCAGATCGTTCTCGTCCACCCAAGCGCGGCCATTCCACCGGGCAGATGGGAGCGAGAGCAGTTCCATCAATTCATCCTGCCACTGTTGGAGAAGAGATTTGGGTGCAAGCACGAGAATCGGGCCGCCAGCTGGATCATCGAGCGCCATAAGCAGTGCAGCCATGGCGAGCTGGACGGTCTTCCCCAAACCAACCTGATCAGCGAGGACCAGCCGCGCGCCACCTAGCCGGTGCCGTTCGAGAGCCAACCGAGCGAAATACTTTTGGTGCGGCCAGAGACCTTGGTCGCGACGATAGACAGGCGTTTCGACAGCAGCAGTGGCGGCCGCAGTGGTTGGATCGATGGTCGCTTTCCATTCCTCCGGTTCAACGACTCTCCGCACGATGATGCGTTGCACATCCTGAGCGATGAATGGACAGCAAGCGAGGTCCACGGCGCGAGCGTCATTCCAAAGCGCATCGAATTCCTCCTGCACCCACGCAATAGTTTCGGGGTCGTTGTCTTCCCACAGCAACTCGTAATTCACTTTCCAAGCCGAGGCACTCTCGTTGACGCTCCCGAGGAAAGCGGTGGCAGTGCCGTCCGAACGACGCACAATCCCTGCTTTACCGTGGATCAAACCGAAGGCGGAATCCGGCAGCACCCGGACTTCGATTTTCTTGTTCGTGAGGGCTTCGTAAAGAGCGCGATAACGAGGGAGCGCGCTAGGTGGAGCTTCCTCCGGCATCCCAGCACACCAACTCTTGCGGAGAGCGGCTTGAGCCGCGGCGGCAGTGACGAGGTCCTGCGGATCAAGGTCCGAATTGCAGATTATGCGCACCGGGCCAGTCACTTTCGTGATGGCTTCCCCAGCTACCTCGAACAGGCTGGAGCGGAAATAGCCAGCGATGCGGTCATAGGAAACTGCGCTTGCCAACCGCTGGTTCAGCACCGCCTTGTCGAGACGGTTGCGACGGCTGGAATGGCGGGTAATAGGCATCAGGCTTGGTCATTGCGAAGGCGTCCGGCGAGGATGCGTGCGGCTTCGGAATCGGCAATCCATTCGCTCATGCCTTCGGCGTTGCCGACGGCGGCTAGCCATTCGAGCAGGGCGATGAAGCGTTCGCGCCGGCCCCAGTAACCCTGGCCAAAAGTGTCGCGCAGATATTGGCGGCCGGGCTCGGGGCTGTTCTCAACAGCTGTGGTCTCACGTATCGCGAACATCAGATGGCGGAGAGGTGAGGCGGCGAACGAGTGTGCCATCCCAGAACCAATGCGGCCCCGACGGGTTGGCAGAGCCACAACATTGGCCTCAGCGCCTCCCACGGGCGCGAGGAGGCCAGCCGCCAAGCCCGTGGGCGTGAGCATCCGCGCACCGTTGGCTTTGTCATTTTTCAGGAGAGGCTTGATGTCGGTGACGCCGAAGCCGCGCGCCAATTCTTCATACATCCCTTGTCGGCGTTCACCACGGCTCTCGATGTCGAGGGCGCGGAGATAGTACCGTTCGACGAGGGAAAGCGCCCGCCACGAGGCGTCGAGGCCACGTGGGATGAGGATGTCGCAAGCAATGGTGATGGCACGTTCGATGACGATCTGGAAATCGCTCTTCGTGTTGCGGTCGCGCACGGCGAAGACCTCGTGCTCCACGTCCTTGCCGTCGAGCGTGACGTATTGGGTGAGGACTTTGAGGGCGGCGGCGTAGGCGGCGAGCTGGTAATCGGCGTCGTTGAAGTTCGGCTCACCGTCCTCGTCTAGCGCCTGCATGGAGGCGATCTGGCGGCGGACCTCGTCTTCGACCAGCGGATAGGCCTCGTCGAGAAAGCCGGGCTCGGGAGAGACGCGCTTGCGCAGGACGAGGCAGACGGTGCCGGTGACGTAATTGCCCTTCTTGATGCCTACGGCCTCGGTCTCGGTGCTGATGGTCCACGCAGCGGTGGCCTTCAATCCGGCGGCCCAGAGGATCATGCCGAGATCGGCCCAGACGCCGGGGTCCTGGTGGGTGAACTGCACCATCTGCAGGCCGTTGTCCGGCATGTGGCGCGCGAGGTTCTTGTATATCTCGACCATGGAACGGCGGAAATTCTCGCCGTCGCCACGGACAGCGAGTTCGGCACGGGCGTCGGCGGTCCAGCCGGGGAAGGCTGCGGTAAGCGTCTTGTCATACCAAGCGAGGAAAAAATCGCCGAGTTCGTGGTAGTTGATCGCGTCGGCATAGGGCGGGTCCGTAATCCAGATGTCGCAGCAATGGTCTAACTCCCGTGCATCGACAGGCGTGACCGATCCTTTGATTTTGACGGGAGAGGATTTGCTTAGAAGGATCTGTGCCGAATCAAGAAAGCGAAGTGGCCGGGTGGAGTAATTGAAGAGTGGGTTAAGCGCTTGATTGAGAAAGGTGTTCTTCCCGCCGGCTATCTGAGTCTTGCTCGAGAGCCAACAACTCAAGCGCGAGTTCCAATCTGAAAGCCTGCCAATATTGAGCATCGCGGCCGCCAACAAATACTGATCACGAGCCTTCATTGAATGACTTGCTATCTGTCCGTGGGTGAGTAGTTGCCGCGGTGTGAAGAGGTGGTGCCAATGGGTCCAGCCGCGCGTCCGAATCGGTTCTTCCGTTTTTTCGCCGCCGTCTGGGATGCGCTTCGACGGAATAAATCCCTGCCGCTGCCAGTCGTCGAAACGCTCGCGGAGCAGTTCGAGCACGCGGGCTTCGCGCCGGAGGTCGGTCGCTTCGGGCGCGTCGTAGCGACGATTGCCTTCGGCATCCATCCAGCGAATGCAATAAAGTCGCTCTTGGAAAACGTCTTCCTTGCGAGGCACGAGGTCGTCATTGGTCCAGCGGCGCAGCCCATCCGGTCCGCGCAGTGCTTCGAACGACCAAGAACGATTGGGATCAAACAGATCGATCACTCGGCTATCGACCACCGTAGGCCCTATCCTTTTGCACTCTTCTATTTCGGCATTCGAGACGACAGGCACTTCGGGTTTCAAGCGATCTGAGCCGGGAACTCGATGCCACCGAACGATAACTTTACTGAATTCATCCACGACCCAGCTCGGGGCGAGCGGGATGTAGTATTCACAGCCCTCGGGTTTCACCTCGACACAGTAGAGGAAAGCTTCAGCCCTCTCGCCGCGCTCGTTGTGCTCAATGTGCCACTCGGTGATTTGCCGGTCAGCCTCGGCAAAAGCGACCTTTTGCGCTTTGCGCACATCATCCTGCTCCGCTTTGCCGCAACCCAACAAGTTAAGGCTGGCCCACGTGAGCAGCCCGGCCACGGGGTTGAGGTCTGAGCCGAATGCTGCGCAGCCGATGCGCGCTGCTTCGAAAGGTATTGAACCGCCGCCGCAAAAGGCATCGCCCACACGCGGCGTGTGACCAAATGCGCGCTGCCCTAGCTGCTCGACTAACTCTGGTAGGTTGTCGGCGCTGGTCCCGAGGTGGGCGTTGATGTCTGCCCAAGCCTCTGGAGTCGGCCCGTCGATGTTTTCCGGGCGTTCGCAATCCTTAATGCGCTCCGGGTAAGTGAGTGAGTCGAACGTGGTGTGGCTTGTTTTCCGGCGTGCGGCGGGCTTGAGCCGTTGCCAAACACCCTCGTCGTCCATGGTGAGGATTTTGAGGAAAATTTCGCGGTCGCGTTTCGCGTTGCTGGAGGCGGGCATCAGCATCCCGAGAATGGAGGCACGGACGAGGATGAGCGGCTTGCGCCCCCACCATTTGCCGAGACCGGTGAGTGTTTGGCCGGAAACCGCCTTGCGCTCCCTGAAGGACTCCGCAGAGAGGCGGGCGATGGGGAATTGCGTCTCGATTAAAGCAATCATTTGAAAAACGAATGTTCAGCGTGCGCCCCGGAATACTCCGTCGGCACGTATCTGCATCGAGCGCATGCAGAGCGCATTGGAGGGCGTGGGCTCCCATCCGGAGCGTAGGCTACGGAGACCAAGGGAGGAACTGCTGCGCCCGCGTTGCAACCTGAAACCTTCATTAGAATACCCCCCATTGCCGCCCGCCCGTCATTCTGAAGCTGGCATTGATCCGTTGACTTTTCCTTTTCCAACTCGGGACTTCCGCCTGTGTCCCCAGCATTAGCTCAAAAATGCCGGGACCAATTCTCTCGAACATGAGGACCTCGTTATCGTAAGACTCTGGCCCCCCATCTCCGGGAATCGGGAGAACTAACTTGTCCATCTTGTTATCGCTATATGTGAGCGAGCAATCATCTCTAACGGCACTATGATAACGGATTCTGACTGTACCTATTGGACTATTTTCAGGCACGGAAACCGGTTCAAATCCGTAAAATACCCTAGACAGTCGTTTCATCATCAATTGATTGCCAGGAAGATGTCGCCCTCGATTTCTGGTGATATTTCCAGCTTCGATCCAGAAATGCCGACAAACCCTAAGCTTGTTTAGTTCATCGCCTGTGAGTGTGCCGCGCAAATTTTCACTCGGCGCGGTGTCATCTTCAGTAGGAACTGGATTTTTAAGATGTTCTTCACTATCAAAAAGAGTCTCATACTCGTCTAAAAGAGTCGGCGTCAGTGGAGACGCCCCTCGCCATGTGGTCTCAAAATAGAGGCGAAGCAAGTCAATCGCAGTGCGGGCGGGGCAGTCATTCCCTGTGGAAGCTCTGTCAGTTCCAATGACAAGTCCTGCCTCATATCCACGGCAGAGACCCGAACGAGAAACATTTCCAGAACCAGCGAGGGCATAGTCTAGCTGATTGCTACGAAACAGAAATGCTTTTGGATGAAAAGGCACCTTGGGATATCCTTTCTGGTCGAGACAGGTCTGTGCGCCGTGGATTCGCACGGAAGAGGCAGAAATGTTTCGCAAGGCTCGTAAAGCGATTGGATCAGTTCGGCAGTAATCGAAGGAGGTAATCCAACGCTTCGCAACTTGCCGATCATCTGCGCAACCTCTTTCTCTCATCTTTTCCAGCAACAGTTTAACCCCGTTCGAAGTAACGTAGGCAGCAGCGACATCCACGCTGATGAGCCCCGGAGTTGAAAGGGCGCCATCGACGGCTTCGAGTGTGTTCCGAAAGAGGGGTTGGGTGATTGCGTCAATAGTCATGATAGGTTGTCGTTTCAAAGGCTCAAGCTGAGTTGGGAATGGCCCAAGAGCTCTCGACGGGCTTTGGGCGAAAGGCCTTCGCCTTTGACAAATGGATTGTCCGCAATAGCGGCGCGTAGTGCTTTGCGCCAGCCGAGCCCCTTCTGCATGGCCTGGCCGGTGGTCGCCACTGTCATGGTATAGAGCCACCAGCGCTCTTCGGGAGCGAGTGCTTCCCAGTTTCTGAGGGCATTCGGGATGTCGTCGGGTGAGGCTTCTTCAACGGCCCAGCAGAGGATGCAAAGTTCCTTGCCAAGCGACGGATGCACCGGCACGGGCTTGCCGGGATTCTTTTGAAACTTAGCACTCGGCAGCCCATTGGCGCGAAGGCGGCGATTTGCCTCTTCCCAGAAAGCCGGGGCAAGGGCGAGCCAGCGGGTGCGGTCAATAATAACACGCAGCGAAGGGTCGCCGAGCGGCGGAGCAGGAACGTCGCGAGCGCCCAGATGGTCGAGATCAGAGCCCCGATGCTCAGTGATGCAAATCATTTCGCTGTTTCCGATGCCCTTCGGGACTTCGATGAGAAATCCGTGGCGAGCTTCCTCAGGCAGAAAGCCGAGACCAACGATCTTCCGGGCTGATGATGAAGTGGCTCGAGACATGGTTTTACTGGGTTACCTTGGCGAGGTTGAAGGGCTGGTTGGTGGCCTTGAGCCAGTCGAGCAGAGCCTGCCCGGTAGGGAAGCCGAGAGATCCAATCGTCATCCGCAGGCTGCCGCCGTTGACAATTTCCTGTAACTTCCCGCTGACGGATTTAAGGGAGGCGGCATTGTAACCCGCATCCATGGCACCGGAGTATTCCACGTTCTGCTGTCCATCACTGCTTTCGGCGGTAAGGCTGATGTCATAGGCGTTGACACCCGCAGTTTTTTCCAAGCGCTGGATGAAATCCCAGACTGCCGTCGAGTCATCGAGTTTCGCTTGTTGATTCCAGCGGGCGGGGATTGCCGGATCAAGGGTGCGTTCTTCCTGGCCTTTCTGTGGGATCGGGATGCGAATCGTCTCGGAATTCAGGTCAAAGGCGGAGGCAACGGCCATGGCGCACACAATGCGGCAACTCGCAGGGACGCGGAATGGCCCATCGTAAGTAGCAAAGCCTGCAGTGGTAGGTGAGGAGCCGTCCGTGGTGTAGCGAATGGCGATCCCGTTAGCCTTCGGCAATGCCAGTAACTCGACTTCAAAATGATCGCCCCGGTTGTGAAGCTGATATTTTAACCGAACCTTCGCGGTCCATTCTTTTACCGCGCTCACCCGACCGAGATCGGCCGGATCGAAGGCGAGAAAACGGTAGCGCATGCCGGTCGCTTCAAAGCGGGATGGTGTCGGCACCGGACTCGATGCCGTGGTGGGCTCGGAATCGCCTGTTTCATACACGACGGACGGCGCATGAAGCGGCTCGATTTTCAAGAAAGTGTGCCCATCGCCGTCTTCCTGGATGGAAAGTTCACGAATTGAAACTTCGGGGACTGCTGGCGGGAATGGGCCGCGCCGGATATGATTGCCTTCTTCACGCCAAAGACCGCGGCGGACGCTCTCGGACTTGAGATCATCCAGCGCGGAAATCTTGTGGAGTGGCCAGTTGGTATTGACCGCAGCGGCTCGTTTGAAATCCGACCAAAGCACAACTTTAGTTTCCGCGGTGCCGAAGAGGCGGGCCTCCGCACGGGTTCGGAAGCTGTCGTCGTCGATCTTGGTCGTGAATTTTTGCGCGCCTTCAAGAGTCTTGCGGATCGTAGCTTCGCCGCTCTGATTACCAGCGAAGGCGAGGTCGGTGCCGGTGGTGCGCAGCGCGGAATTGATGGAAGGATAGACAATCTGGTCGAAGGCTTCCTTCAGCGCGGCAGTGAATTGCAGACCTACGCGATCGCGGAGCGCGTCGAGCGCGCGCCACTGCGGATCGTCAGAGGGTGTGTTCTCCGCCTTAAGTTCGTCTTCAATGCTTTGCAGTGCACGAGTCTGGCGGGCGGAGTCGAGCACTTTCTGGAAGGTATCCCGGGAACCAGTGAGGAAAAGGACGCGATTCTTGTATTGCTGCTGATTCCACCATGCCTGCCAGTCAGCCGAGATGGGCAACTGGTTTGCTTGGCCGCCGGGGCGAACGATAATCAGCGTGATTTTGTCCTGCTCGACCTGAACTTCATCTGGCGGAGGCAGAACTTTGACGACCTGATAGCAGTCGCGGAGGGAGGCGGAAAAGTGTTCTTCCAAATGCTCACGGAGCATGCGATCCACGGTTTCCGAGTGGAGTGAAAGGGCGGTCGCACGGAGCTTCGCCGCTAGGTTTTGCTGGTTCTTGAAGAACAGACGACCGTCGGCAGAATTATGAAGATACCACGCACGGGTCGCCAACTTGTCGAGGACGTTGGCCTTGAAGGTGGCGAGGTTGCGACCGGGACGTTGGAGGCAATCAACGAGTTGGTATTCCCGCAGTCCGTGAATGGCGCCGGGAGTTGTCGAGAGCGAGGCGATGAGGATGAGGCGGGCGGCATCGGATGCGTCGGAGTTGCCATTGGCGATGTCAATCTGCTCGACCTCGGCATCGCCGCTGTGCGCGATATCGTGCGCGATAGCTTCACTGAGCGAGGGGTTTATGGTGCGAATTTCGGAAGCGATTTCATCCAGATTCAGATCGAGATCGTAAGGGTGGATCAGGTCGATGCCGGCGGCTTTCTCAGATTTCCAAAGATCTGACACCACCATTTGCATGAGGCGAATGACGCCTCGGGTTTGCTGGAAACCATCGTTTTCCTTGAACTTGCCCACCAGTTCGCGCAGGTCAGGATGAAACGGATAGGCATCAATGACACGAGCATACAGTGACTCCGGCGAAGACGTGGTCAGGTTCATCTTTGCGGCCTCGCGCAGCGCTTCGCGATATGCCGCTGCCACCTTTTGCTTTTCGGTCTCTGGGGCAACATGCTCGAAAAGGCGTTTGCGCAAAATGTGGTAAAGCTCGTCACCGTTCGGGTTGACGGGAGTGATCGGAACAGCAATGCGCCGAGACTCGGCCGTGATTCCTTGGACGGCCCGGTTGAACGCCGCCTCCAAGTTGGATTGGCCGATGCTGAAATTCGTTCCCGCCAGATCGGAAAGGACAAGGCACACATTTTCCATCTCGCCGACTGCGATGAATAAATTTGCCAAAGCTGTGGTGGTCACTACGCCCAAGTCCGCGTTACCGACCGGGACGGCGACGGCGTATTCCAAATAGGGCGGGAGTTCATCCAGGAAAAGCACCAGCGGCTCAGCGCCGAGCAACTGTTTCCACGCTTCAGGTCCTGGCGCGCTGAGCAATGGCGAGACATATTTCGCGAATTGTGCGGCCTTGCCGAGCTGCTCTGCGATTGATCCCCAGATTCCGCCGGCGGCATCGGTGCTTCGACCGTTGAAACCAACTACACAGCATTTGCCGAGCTGAGGCGCTGGGTTTGCGTCCCCAAGAAACTTCTTCCGCAAATCTGGATCACGCGCCAGAAGTCCCAGCGCAATCATGCTGTGCGTCTTACCGCCGCCCATTGCTTGCGACAGCAAAAAGACCGACGAGCCGGCACCGGAACCGCCCAGGTGGCGGAAGGCCCGGTCCACCAGCGTGAGCATGCCGTTGGTAAAAAAGTTTTCCTCAAAAAACTCAGTCCCTTTCACCTCTCCTTTCAGAAACGTATCGAGGTTGAGAACGGTGGCGCGTCGGTCAGCGGCGAACACCGACGGGCGCGGGGTGCAGAGTGCTTTGAGTGATTTCATAGCGGTCGTTTCAAATCATCGTCGGCATGGTGCGAAAATATGCCAAAGCGAGAGGCGGTTGGCGAGCCTTTCAACGAGGGGCTGGAGATGACTGGCATTTTGGCTGGACGCTCAGGAATTAATCGAGGTTCAAGGGTATCCTGTAGCAGCGCGTCAGGATCAATACTGGAATCCAGCAATTTTGCGCCTAATTTGTGGCACCAAGTCAATAGTTCTTCCACGCTTCCCCTTTGATGCGACCAAATACGACCTTTTCGGGAGGCCCCAACCGTTGCTTTCTCACCGTTCTCGTAGCCGCTTCCAGCGTAAACTGCTTTCTTTGCGTATCGACGCTGGGCATCCGTTAGCGCGGATGCTACATCAGCGCCCATTCTTCCGATGTATCGGATATTTTTGCCCAATTGTTCTGTCAGTCCGATATTTTGAAGACGCAGCCGATTGATTCCCGAGAAGCTGCGGAAAACGTCGTGACCACGAATTAACGTGGATTCGTCGTTCGTAACCGCTTGCGCCAGCGCCTTATATTCACCGGCATTGCCGGAACTGTTGATATAAAGCAAACTCTGGGTTGGAGACCCGTCCAGATCAATCAGAAAAAGCGTCGCAGCCATCTTCCCGCTGTTGGCATACAGAATTCCGCGTATTGGCCGGCTTGGGCCATGAGGTCGTCGAGCGTTTTGAGTTGGCTAAGTTGCTGCACTGGCGAAAGTTTGAACCAGAGGCAATTTCCGATCAAGCGGCGAAGACCGAAAATGGCCGGTTTTCCCGGGGCAATTTGAACACTGCGATAAATTTCAAATAACAAAATTCTCGTGATATTCCGGTCTTCATAACGGTTAGGATCTTCCTGCGTTTCCCTATGAAATGAAATAAGCCAACAACAATGTTTGGCCGTCTTGGATCAACGTGGCAATTTTTATCTGCAAAGATTTATCGTTTTCATCGAATTGACCTGAATGGGTGGGTTGGACATCCGCTGTCCATGTGAACAATTATTTTCAACTTGTTTGCTTGGTGAAATGGGCGGGCTCGTTAAAGTCGAGATGCGACATGAAGCAGAAATGTGAAACTTGAGCGTGCTCATTAACGAAAAGACCGGCATGGTCAACAAAGCTTTAATTGCGACCCGAAAATATTGACATGGAAAAACAAAACCATGATGGCGTGACAAGACCGTGCGGTGGCCCAGTGCGGGAATTATACACGAGCCAGCGGTTGGAAACCTTGACCGACAAGCTGGCTGAGGTGCTGGCGCAGCCCGTGTCTTCGCCGCTGCAACCGGAGGTGATCATCGTGCAGAGCCAGGGAATGGCGCGGTGGCTGAAGCTGGAACTGGCCAAGCGGCATGGCGTGTGCGCCAACAATATTTTTCCGTTCCCGAAGCTCTTTTGCACCCAGACGCTGACCGCAAATTCTTCCGATCCTGGCGGCGAACCGACGCTCGACCGCGAGGTGATGCTCTGGTCCATCATGCGCCTGCTGCCCGAAATGCTGGCTCAACCGGAATTCGGTCAGTTGAACAACTACCTCTCCGATCAGGCGGACATCCGTAAGCGGTTCCAACTTTCAGCGCAAATCGCGAACCTCTTTGACCAATATCTGGTATTTCGGCCTAATTTAATTCTGGCCTGGGACCAGGGAAAGTTGTTTTTTGCAGATCTGGAAAAGAACCCGCACGAGGTCTGGCAGTCGGCGCTTTGGCGGCGGTTGCGGCAAGATAATCCGGGCCGGCATTTGGCAGGCCTATGGAACGATTTCAATGAGCAGGCAGCGCAGCCCGGCTTCAAACCGTTGGGCGTCCCCGAAAGAATTTCCATCTTCGGCATTTCCGCACTGCCGCCAATCCAACTGCAACTCATCTACGCGCTGGGCGCCAGCATTGACGTGCATTTGTTTCTGCTTCAGCCCTCGAAAGAATATTGGGGGTCCATTGTCAGCGCGCGTGAATCGGAACGGATCCTCAAAACGGTCAAGAAAGGGGACGCGGCGGCGGGCGAACTCCATCTTGAAACCGGCAATCGCCTCCTGGCGTCGATGGGCCATCTGGGACGGGATTTCCTGAATCTGGTTCTGGAGGCCGGCGACTGGGAGGATCAAAGCTTTTTCCCGGATGCCGGCGAAGAAGACCTGCTCCAAAATGTTCAATCGGACATTTTTCATCTGCGCGATCGCGGACGGGATGAGTGCGCCAAAGCTGCAATCACGCCGACCGATGATTCGCTGCGGGTGCATTCCTGTCACAGTCCGTTGCGGGAGGTGGAAGTGCTTTACTACCATCTGCTCGACTGGTTCGAGCACGATCCGAACCTCACGCCGCGCGATGTGCTGGTGATGACGCCGGACATCGAGGCGTATGCGCCATTTATCCAAGCTGTGTTCGATTCGCCTGAGGAAGAGCGAAAGCGGATTCCCTTCAGCCTGGCAGACCGGGGCACGCGTAATTCCAGCCAAATTATTGACGCCTATTTGAACCTCCTGAGCCTCCCGGCAACCCGTCTCGAAGCGGCCAGCCTGATCCACATTCTGGAGGCCGCCGCAGTGCGTGACAAATTTGGCTTGTCGGAAGCAGATCTGGATCCGATCCGGGTCTGGGTGCGGAACACCAACATTCGCTGGGGCAAGGACGCGGAATATCGGGAACGGCTCGGGCTGCCCGGCTTTTCCGAGAACACCTGGCACCAGGGCATGGATCGGCTTTTCCTGGGCTACGCCATGGCCGGACGCGGGGAGAAAATGTTCCATGACATCCTTCCGTTTGACGATGTCGAAGGGGGCACCGCCGAAGTGCTGGGGCATTTTGCCGAATATTTGAACCGGGTTTTCGACATGGTCGCCACGCTGGAACAGCGGCGAACCATCGGTGAGTGGGAAGCGGTTTTGACCAAGATTCTGGACGACTTTCTCCAGCCCGATGAAACCCAGGTTTCGGAGGCACTGCTCCTGCGCTCCACCCTGCGGGAGTTAACCCGGCAGGCGACCGGTGCCGGATGCGAAGAAGCGGTGGATTTGGCCGTGGTCCTGGAATCTCTGAATCAAAGCCTGGAAGAGGACCGCTTCGGATCCGGGTTCATCACGGGCGGCGTGACGTTCTGCGCCCTGAAACCGATGCGGAGCATTCCCTTCAAAGTCATTTGCTTGATCGGAATGAACGACGGAGCGTTCCCGCGATCGGATCGGCACCTGAGTTTTGATTTGATGGCGCAAAAACCGCGATTGGGTGACCGCTCCTTGCGCGCAGACGACCGCTATCTGTTTTTGGAAACACTGCTTTCGGCCAGGCAGCGGTTGCACATCAGCTACGTTGGCCAGTCCATCCGTGACAACAGTGAAGCACCGCCCTCGGTGCTCGTCAGCGAACTGCTGGATTACATCGCGCAGGCGTGCGACTTGCCTGGCAAAGATATTCTCAAGGATCTGGTGGTGGTGCGGCATCGGTTGCAGGCTTTCAGCCCGATATATTTCAAGCCGGAAGATTCACGATTGTTCAGCTATTCGGCTGAGAACTGTCGTGCCAGCCACTGCGGCCAGCAGCCGCGCATCGCGCCCACCCCGTTCATTGACAAACCGCTGGGCGAACCCCAAGCCGATTGGCGCACAGTGGACGTCACGACGCTGGCGGAGTTTTTCTGTCATCCGGCCAAATGGTTGCTCACCCGCCGGCTGGGCCTGCGCTTCGAGGAGACGGACGAGGCTTTGGAAGAAGTTGAACCGTTCACCGTGGGCAGTTTGGACGGTTACGCCATTAGGCAGGAACTCGTGGAGATGAGCCTCAAGGGTGCCAGCTTCAAGGATGCGTTGAGCCTGATGAAAGCATCCGGGCGGTTGCCCTTGGGTGAAGCCGGAGCGGTTTATTTCCGCCAGCTCCAGACGGACGTGCAATCCTTCTTGGAACTGCTTCGCCCCCACCTGGGTGATGGCTACACCAACCCCATTCAAGTTGACCACCAGATTGGCGAGTTCAGGGTGCGCGGTGAAATCCGCCATTGGACCGCCGCCGGCCTGTTGCATTTCCGATGCTCGGGCATCAAGGCAAAGGACCGGTTGCGGCTGTGGATTCAGCAGGTGCTCTTGAACGTTGCCTTCCCCGGCGGCGAGCATGCTCGCGCCGTCTTGGTGGGTCGGGACGAGGTTTTGGAATTTCCGCTGATACAGGAAGCGCCGGCAATCCTGACGAACCTGCTTGGTCTTTATTGGCAGGGGTTGCGCGAGCCGCTCAAGTTTTTCCCGCAGACTTCGCTGGCATACGCGGAAGCATCACAAAATCAAACTTCCGGTAAATCAAAGGACCCGATGTCGGCTGCCTCCACCAGTTGGGAGGGCAACTCGTATACCAAGGTGCCGGGCGAGGGCGAAGACGCCTACTATGATCTGTGTTTCCGCAACACCGATCCGCTGGACCAGGAATTTGAGCGGATCGCGCTCGAGGTTTTTGGGCCACAACTTAGCGCGTTGAAGGAGGTCGTCGTATGAAACCAGTTCCCGTCTTCAAGTTGACCGAGACGGAATTGCAGACCGGCACGAGCCTCGTCGAGGCCAGCGCCGGCACGGGCAAAACCTTTACCATCGCTGGCCTCTTCTTGCGGCTGATCCTGGAGAAGAACTTGTCGGTCCGGGAAATTTTGGTGGTGACCTACACCGTGGCGGCGACGGAGGAATTGCGCCATCGCGTCCGTCAGACACTGGCCAAAGCGCTGACCGCATTTACCACGGGTTCAACTGATGATCCATTTTTGCAGGCACTGCTGAAAACGCACGCGGGCCAGCGGGAGAATTTGGTGGTGCGCTTGGATCGCGCGCTTTACGGCTTCGATGAAGCTCCAATTTTCACAATTCACGGGTTCTGTCAGCGGGTGCTGAAAGACCGGGCGTTTGAGACCGGCAACCTGTTCGACACCGAACTGGCGACCGACCAGGCAACGATACTGCGTCAGTTGGTCGAGGATTACTGGCGCAAGGAATTTTATCGGGCAGGCAAAATCCCGGTGATGTTTGCGCTGAAGAACGGGTTGAGCCCCGGCGGCCTTCTGCCGCTGATCAATAGCAGTCTCTGTCATCCGTTCCTGAAAGTGCTTTCGCCCGTGGGCGATCGCACCATCAAATCGCTGGCGGATGAACTCGATCAGGGATTTGATTCGTTGCGCAAAATCTGGCAGGCAGAAGGTCCAGTCATCCGCAGCCATTTTGGTGGAACTGCCAAATGGGCCAACAAGCCCTACAACAATGCCGACGAAATGGCCGACGCTTTCCGGCAAATTGACCAATGTTTCAATGCGCCCGACTTTGCTTCCTCGGCGTTGGAAGCGCTCATGAAGTTCCGGATCTCGGCGATTGCCGATAAAGTGTCCAAACGAGCCAAACTTCCAGCGCCCAAGCATCAATTTTTTGATCTGTGCGAGGCCTTGTCCCATGCCGAAGAACATTATGTGATCGGCATCAAGCTTCAGGCGCTTCGCTATGTTCAGCAAGAAATGCCGCGCCGGAAGAACGAGCTTAAAATCCAGTTTTTCGACGATCTGTTGACGCGGCTGCACAGCACGCTGGCCGGCGACGGCGGGAAAGTGCTGGCCGCCGAGTTGCGACGGCAATATGTTGCGGCGCTGATCGACGAGTTTCAGGACACCGATCCGTTGCAGTATCAAATCTTCCAAGGCGTGTTCGATGCGCCGGGCAATTATCTTTTCCTCATCGGCGATCCAAAGCAGGCTATTTACGGATTTCGCGGTGCCGACATATTCACTTATCTCAAAGCCAGCCAACAGGCCAATCAAGCCTACACGCTGAAAGAAAATTGGCGCTCGGAGTCCGGACTGGTTCGGGCGGTGAATACTTTTTTCAGCGCTTCGCCCCTGCCGTTCATGTTTCCCGGCATCCAATTCCATTCCGTGGAAGCTAGAGGCGAGGCGGACAAACGTCCCCTCCAAGTGGATGGCCAGCGAGGGCCGGCTCTGCACGTTTGGTTTTGGAAACGGGTTGGGACCGACATCAAATCAGGCGTGGCCGACAAGGAACTCCCGCAGGTGGTGGCCTCGGAAATGGTTTCACTTTTGCAGGGCAATACCCGATTGGGCGAGCGCAAGGTGTTGCCGGAAGACATCGCCGTGCTGGTTCCCCAAAACCGCCAGGCCCAGTTGATTCAGGACGCATTGAAACTGCGCAATATTCCCAGCGTGCTTTACACCAGCGCGAGTTTGTTTGAGTCGCGGGAAATGCTGGAGACGCAACGCGTGCTTACCGCAATCGCCGATCCGACCCATGAATCCCAATTACTGGCGGCGTTGGGAACCGATTTGTTGGGGCGCTCGGGATCACAGATTGAAACGTTGTCCCAACAGGAGGCGCAGTGGCAGGAAATATTGGAACGGTTCCGCGATTACCTCGACCTTTGGATCGGCAAAGGGTTCATCCAGATGTTTCGCAGTTTCATGCAACGCGAGTTGATCCGGCCGCGGCTGCTGGCCTTTCCAGATGGCGATCGCCGGCTGACCAACCTGTTGCATATCGCCGAAGTGCTGCACCGCGCGAGCCTCGATCATCGGTTGGGCGTTTCCGGTCTGCTCAAATGGATCGGTGAGCAAAGGCAAATGGAAGGCCAAGTGGCGGAGGAACATCAGCTCCGGCTGGAAACCGACGAGAAGGCGGTTAAGTTGGTCACCATCCACAAAAGCAAAGGGCTGGAGTATTCGATTGTGTTCTGCCCCTATTCATGGAAGGGCGCGAGCATTGAGCACGGCGGCGAAGAACAGGTATTCTTCCATGAGAACGGGAATGGAAACCTGGTTCGCGACCTTGGCAGCGACGATTACGCCGACCATGTGCAACAGGCCAAGGTTGAAAAACTGGCGGAAAACGTGCGGCTCTTGTATGTGGCGCTGACGCGGGCCAAACACCGTTGCTATTTTGTTTGGGGTGCCTTCAATGGTGCGGCCACTTCGGCTCCCGCCTGGCTGCTGCATGCGCCCCCGAATCCGGACCCCGATCCGCTGATTGCCTTGGAAAATAATTTCAAACAGCTCGACGATGCCCGGCTCCTCGAGGATTTGAGCCGGCTGGCTGGCCAATCCGAAGATGGCACCGGAAATCCCGCGATTCAGGTCACAGATTTGCCAGAACCAACGGCAGAAAAGTTCGAGGCTGCCATCGTTGCGGGGCCGGCGCTGGATTGCCGGAAATTCACCGGCGCAATTCTCCGCGATTGGCGGATCAACAGTTTCACCTCGCTCACGGCGAACCACAGTGAGGAATTGCCGGACTATGATGAGTTGGGCACGGCTGGCCGCGTGAGCCAGCCCGCCACCGGAATTTTCGCCTTTCCCGGCGGGACCAAGCCCGGCGCGTGCCTGCACTCTATTTTTGAAAAATTGGATTTTGCACAATGGAACCAGCCGGCGACCAAGATTCTGGTGCAGGAACAGCTCCGCGAACATGGCCTCGCGGAACCCGACTTCTCGGTCGTCATTGTCGAGATGCTGGGCAAGGTGATGGAAGCGCCGCTTTATGAAAACGTTCCCGGCCTTACGTTGTCAAAGATCACGGCCGCACAACGGCTGCATGAACTTGAATTCTATTTTCCGCTTCAGAAAATATCGCCGCCGATGATTCGGAAGCTGCTGCAGGAACACCACTTTTTCGGAACCCAGACCGCCGCCAGCCGCGAGCCGGAAGGATTCTCGTTTGTCCCAGTGCGCGGAATGCTGAAGGGGTTCATTGATTTGGTTTTCGAGTTCAACGGCCGTTTTTATCTGGTGGATTGGAAATCCAACTGGCTCGGCGGTCGGATTGAGGATTACGGCGAGTCTGCGCTGACGGCAGAAATCCGCCGCCGTCACTACTATTTCCAATATCAACTCTACACCGTGGCGCTTGATCGCTATCTGCGGCATCGGCTGCCGGGCTACCGCTACGAACAGCACTTCGGCGGAGTATATTACCTGTTTCTGCGTGGCATCGATCCGACCCGACCCGAGCTGGGAATTTATCGGGATCGGCCGCAGGAACAATTCGTGCGTGAACTGAACCGCCTGCTCACCGGCACAGCGGAAGGAAAGGACGAGATTCATGAATGATCTACGCCAATTGATCGGCAGCAGCGTTTTCAGCGACTTGGATCGCCACTTTGCCGGATTCATTGAGGCCCAGGCGGGCGGAGATCTTCCCTTGCTGGCACTGGCCGCAGCCTTGACCAGCCGCACCCGGACGGAAGGACACATTTGCCTGGACCTTCAGGCGCTGGCGGAATTGCCGTTCCCCGAAAAGCCGGTGGATGAGCTGAAACCAGTGCGGTTGCCCGGATTGGCTACCTGGGTCAAAGAACTTAAGTCTTCGCCGGTGGTCGGATCACCCGGTCAGTTCAGCCCGCTGGTCATGGACGCCCAGCACCGGCTTTACCTTCATCGCTACTGGGAATACGAGCAAACTCTGGCAACGGAAATCTTGAAGCGATCAAATGTTGCACGGGATGAAACCAACGACCAGTCGTTAGGCCAGAAGCTCAAGGCGCTATTCCCGGTAGATTCCGCTGGCTCGGTAAACTTGCAATCCGTTGCCGCCTTTGCCGCGGCGCGCGGGAAATTTTGCGTGATCTCTGGCGGGCCGGGGACAGGCAAGACGCACACGCTCGTTTTGATAATGGCCCTGCTTTTGGATTTGGATCCAACCCGCAAACTTCGCATCGCGGTCACCGCGCCAACCGGAAAAGCGGCAACCCGGATTCAAGAATCCATTCGGAAAATCAAGGACACTCTGGCGTGCAGTGATGAGATCAAGAATCAACTCCCGGAAAATGCCACGACGATCCATCGGCTGCTGGGCTACATCCCTGATTCGGCTTACTTCCGGCACAACGCCGACAATCTTCTGCCGTTTGACGTGGTCGCGGTGGATGAAGCCAGCATGGTGGACCTGGCTTTGATGGCAAAATTGTTTGCAGCCATTCCGCCGTCCGCCTGCGTGATTCTTCTGGGCGACAAGGACCAACTGGCCTCGGTGGAGGCCGGGGCGGTGCTGGGCGACATTTGCTCCGCTGTGGCCGTCGGCAGTTATTCAAAACCATTCAGCCAGCAATTTGAAATGCTCACGGGCCAGCGGTTGCTTGGTGCCGCGCCCGTCGAGGAAGCTGCCTCGTTGAGCGACTCCGTCGTGCAGCTGAACAAGAATTACCGGTTTGGCGAGACCAGTGCAATTTTCCGGTTGAGCACAGCCATCAACGAAGGCCGCGTGGAAGATGTTTTCACCATCCTTCGCAGCTCCAGCGGTGATGCGCATTCCGACCTCATCTCAATGGCATTGCCCGGGCGCGCAAAGTTGAAGGATGCCTTGAAAGAAAAGATAATTGACGGGTTCGGAGATTTTCTAAAAACATCGGACCCACTCCAAGCGATTGCGGCCATGTCCCGGTTCCGCGTCTTGTGCGCTTTGCGTGAAGGTCCCTTCGGCGTGGCCGGTTTGAACCAGATGCTCGAGGAAATCCTGGAAGAGGCGGGTTTGATGAACTGTCAAAGCCCCTGGTATTCCCATCGTCCGATCATGATCACGCGAAACGATTACAATTTGAAGCTATTCAATGGTGACAACGGCGTCATTTTGCACGACGGCGTGGGCGGTGAGCCGAGGGCCTGCTTTACGGGGCCGGATAATAGCTTGCGCCAGTTCCTGCCGATTCGCCTGCCCCAGCATGAAACCGCCTACGCGATGACGGTTCACAAAAGCCAAGGATCGGAGTTCGACCGCGTCCTGCTCGTTTTGCCGGACCGGCAAAGCCCGGTGCTGACCCGGGAGCTGCTCTACACCGGAATCACGCGGGCGAGGAAAGGCGTCGAACTTTGGTTCGAGGAACAGGTTTTTCGTGGGGCTATTTCGCAACGCGTCCGCAGGACCTCGGGCTTGTGTGATTCGTTGGCGTCTTGAAAAAACGTGTTTGCCGAAACGCTGGATGAACTCTGCCGCATGGGTGCTTCCCACGAAAAGAATTCCGGCATGATGCACTAACCGCCTCACCGATGAATACGGAAATTGACGCCTCCGTTGTTCCGGCGCACACTCGCACCACCACGTCATGGCTAAAGCCAATCAGAAACAGTCCAACGGCTCTGCGCTCAATTTAGACACTCGGCTTGGGGAGCCACAAATCACCTTGACACCAGCCTAACATACCTCAAAATCAAAACACCCATGATGCAAATGGTGACATGCAGGAGCCTCACCCGAAAATGCGCACCCGAACGCGCATTTTTTATGCCGCAAACCAACATTCAACTGCAGTTACCGCATTTTCCTGCAGCCTGGAGACTGCCATTGGATTGATGAAATCATTAACCAGTCAAGGACTGAAAATATGAAATTGCGAAAGACGTTTATTTGGATTTTGATCTTGCTTTGTTTGGATAATTGCCAAACAACAATAGCTGACCCTTTCGAATGGTCTGCGGGCGTTGACTCTTGGACAGTCATTAATGATTGGCTTGACCTTGATAACCCAGATGGTAGCAACCCTCCTGATTATGCTCCTTTAAATTTCCCCGGTTCATTGGATACCGTTTATGTTGGCAATGGAGGCACGCCAGAGATTTCTGGTAGTAGCAGTGCAGCATCACTCACTGTTGATCAAAACTCTTCACTCATCCTTTCCGCAGGCTCACTGAACATCATTAATGGTCAAGAGATCGTTGGCTCAAGCGGAAGTGGAACTATTAACCAGAGCGGCGGTAACAATGCCAGTCTGGGACTCACGCTCGGTCAAAATGATGGGGCTCAAGGTGCATATATATTTACCAGCGGCTCCATTAACGTCAGTAGTTACAATGAGAATGTTGGATACAACGGCAGAGGAAATTTCAACCAGAGCGGAGGAACAAACGCCGCTCAAGGTGAAAGCCCACTGATACTCGGAGTGAATGCGGGATCTCAAGGCATATATACTCTGTCCGGTGGCACAATTAGCCTCAACAGTCCATATGTAACAAATTTCACATATTATACCGAAATAATCGGTTGGGGAGGAACCGGCATTTTTAACCAAAACGGAGGAACCCAGTGGATAAACCAAAGTCTAAACGTCGGCTTGGTATCTCAGGGTCTCTTTAACCTCACCGCAGGCTCACTAAACGTTCTCAATCACGAATTCATTGGAAGTGGAGCAAACGGTCCGGGAGTATTCACTCAGACCGGCGGAACAAACTGGATTGCGGGCTTTCTTTGGATCGGTGGTGGTGTTGGGTTCAGCGGTACATATTTGATGCATGGCGGTTTAATGAACACCGGCGACATACGCACAGACAGCGGAAAGGGATTTTTCACTATGGATGGCGGGTGTGTAAATTTTGGAAACGGCCATTGGATTCGCGAGGCAATCAACAGCAATTCGGTCGCCAACTATACAATTACCGGTGGCATATTGACCAATCTCGGGACTGGCTATATCAATGTAGGCGAAAGCGGCACTGCCTTGCTAAACGTAGGTGGAAGTGCTGTGGTGTCAAGCACAGCCAGTGGCAACAATCTTGACTTTGGCCAGAACAGTAGCGGGGTGGGCACCGTCCATGTTTATGGCGACGCATCCTTGAGCGTATGGGACATTCGTACCGACAGCGGTCAGGGAACGTTTACCCAGGATGGCGGGACAGTGAACGCGGGAGGCTGGCTAAGGCTCGGAATCAATTCCAATTCAATTTCTGTTTATTCTCTTAACTCTGGCAATGCCAACCTCAATCAAATGGCCCAGATCGGCGAAAGCGGGACAGCATCCCTCAATATTAATGGCGGAGCTATGGCGGTTGTCCAAGACATGAATTTGGGATTAAACAGCGGCACCGGCATGGTGAACCTCGCCGGTGGCTCGCTGAGCGTCACTGGCAATGAGAATATTGGCGTTATTGGCTCTGGGACTTTTAATCAAACTGGCGGCGTAAACACAATGGCGGCCAATCTGACAGTCGCTGGCAATCTGGGATCTACCGGAATATACAATTTTTTGGGGGGAACATGCAACGTCAGCGGCAGTGTGATGGTCAATCCGGGAGGCACTCTAACAGGAATAGGTACTGTGAGTGGGCCAGTAGCCAATGCTGGGGCAGTCTCTCCGGGAAATCCAATTGGCGCATTGAATGTGAATGGCAGCTATGCGCAATCGGCATCTGGCACGCTCAATATTGACATCGGTGGAACGAACGCAGGATCGCAATACAGTCAGTGCATCATGATGGGTGGTGCATCACTAAACGGCACGCTAAACATTGCATTTACCAATGGCTTTACACCACAAGTTGGCGATAAATTTACGATTTTAACTTGCCGATCCTTGACTGGAACATTTATTACAGTAAATGTGATTTCATCCGTTCAAGGCTTGACGCTGATTCCTATTTATACCGGCACACAAGTGACACTTGTTGCCACCTCGCCAGCTTTGACTGTGGTAGATGCCAATCCGCTTTTCTTGTCTTCCGTTCAATTGCCGCAGCCGATTACTTCGTCCTTGCTGTATTTGCTTTCAAATGACTCGACTACCCGATCCAATGCGGCTGCTGACGGGATTACAATGCTACTTATTCAATTCACAAACAATATCCCAGGAACAGTAACCTTTTCCAATAGCGGTGCATCCGGCGGGTCTCTCTCAAATGTGGACGGTTCTCAATTAACTCCTTCAGGAGTGCATACCACAAGCATTAATGGTCAACAAATGGCTTTTGTTCTTTACACTGTCCCGGACACAATCATTCCAGGCCAAGCAATTGTCACGCTCCAATCATCATTTACGCCGGATGGCAGTTCAACCCCCATCCAGCAAACTGCCTGGAGCATGAAGCTCATTCAAACTCCTGTGGAATTAGTGCATGGGTTGTGGGCAGATGATAGGACGTGGTTGGGAATGCAAAGTATGTTAAGCAGCAATAATATTACATCCCATAGGGCTGATTACTTCTACAAAAACAATATCTCTTTTGCTTGCGGCCCCTTCTCTCTGTACCGGGGCATTGTAAACCAAGATATTTGGTTTATGCTTTTAGAAATGCGCCAGCAAGGAATTGCAGTGACCAGAGCTGATGTTGTTGCTCACAGCATGGGTGGCATTTTAACTCGGATAGATGCAAACGATCAAGGTTCGCATTTGCCTGAGAATTTTACAAGCGGATACATCCGAAGGGTTATTACCGTTGACACCCCACATTGGGGCGCAGCGCCGGCCCAATTCCTCCTCGACGTGGCGAACGATTCACCTGCATTTAATGCTATAACCATTGCTTTTGCACATCCGATCACCAGTGGCGCTGTTCAGGATTTAAGTCCGTATTACTTCGCGGCACTATCGGGAGGAAACGCAAGCCCTGCGAGACAGCCGCTTTCTCTGCCAAGCGTTGCGATCTCCAGTTATGTGCTGAATGACACGGATTTCAGCACAAATTTAAGTATTTTATATGGCTTTGTTAAATTCAGGGAGTTGTGGCTAGCTCCATCTTACCAAACGTTTTTTCAAAATCTGCTTTGTGGCAATACGCTCTCGTCTGGTGATGATGATATGACAATTGCTGGCAAGCTATTTGGTGGTAACTCCAATGATGGCGTTGTGGGGTTATCGAGTGAAATCGGAGGCTGCACTCAATTCCCTGAATTTGCAGATACTGAACACACTCAAGCTCCAAATTCGTGTGCGATTGAAACTGAGATCAAACAGTTGCTTCAAGGGTCCGTTTCCGCTTTTTCCAGCGGTTTTCCAGCAGTAACCCCGGGCGACTTAAATTCGCAGATATGCAGCCCATTGGTTACGCCAAATGTCCTCCATTCCACCCACAAACCATTGCTACTGACCAGGCTTATTGCTTTGACAGCGCCCTTAAATGAAAGCACGACCCTATCAGGTTCAAACATCATGGTCGTTGTACAACCCTTTACCAATGTCGTGTTACAGCAAGTTGATATTTTCGCGTCGGGAAATAATCACGCCTACGACCAGAATGTAGCTTTGGACATCGTTACCAATTCTCCATTTACTCTCACAATACCAGCACCAACGAATTTCTTCGGTCCTCTCACCATCACAGCCATAGGATTGGATAATTATGGGAACTATGACGTTGAAAAATCCACTATCTCCATTCTCCCTGCGACAAATCTGACCCTCGAATCTATTTTCGTAAATATTAACGCTGTTGGCACTAATCTGGTGTTTTACGATTTAGGTATTCAACAGAGCTTGGATGTTATCGGGGCTTACTCGGATGGTGTTGTGCGCGACATTACCCTCGGAGGAGCCGGAACCGTTTACGCCACAAGTGCGCCCAAAGTTGCGGTTGTGGACACGAATGGCAATGTAAGCGCGGTGGGAAATGGTTCGGCTCAAATAACTGTCAGTAATAGAGGCTTAAGCGCCAACGTTTCTGTCCGTGTAAATGTGTTGCCCCCCGTAATCATGTCCATTCAACCTAACACTCTTCAACCAGGAGCGAATAACGTCACCCTTTGCCTAACAGGAATGAATCTTGGAGGAACTACGAACATCGCGTTCTTCCGTAACGGCGTTGCTGACACGGATTTGTCAATCGGAACATTGATTATGGGGGCTAACGCTGCAAACATTCAAATTCCAATAAGCACTGCCAGCAATACTCAGGCGGGAACGCTAACGGTGGTCATTATGACAGCCGCTGGGAATTCCGGACAAACGCCAACACAGGGAAACCAATTCTTTATCGTGCCGTCTCCAGTGCAAAACTTTACAAATCTTCTTAGCTTTGCATCGCCATTATTCCACGACGTTATTGGAGTTTCTACGAACGGTGAAGGATTTAGCCCAAAGGCCGGTTTGGTTTTATCGGGGAATACGATGTATGGAACGGCATCTCTGGGCGGCAGTGCGGGTAACGGGTCTGTATTTAGGATTAATACCGACGGCAGAGGTTTCACAAATTTGCACAGTTTCGCGGCAGGTTTTGGTTCAATTCCAAACGTCACCAATAGCGACGGGGCTTATCCGGTAGCTGGTCTGTTTTTATTGGCGAATGCCCTTTATGGGACAACAGAGTCTGGCGGCAGTTCAGGCAAAGGCACGGTTTTTAGGGTCAACACTGATGGCACTAGCTTCACAAACCTTCACACCTTTTCTGCACTCTCCGGGATTGTTTCTTCAAACAGTGATGGTGCATTGCCTCAGGGCGGCTTGGTTTTGTCAGGTAATACCCTGTATGGAACGGCGTGCCAGGGAGGCAGTTTCGGCGTCGGCACAGTATTTAGTATTTCTACTAACGGCACAGTTTTCAGGAATTTATATAGTTTTACCGATGGCAACGATGGAGGTTATCCGGCTGCCGATCTCGTTTTGTCAGACACAACCTTGTATGGAACGACATTTGACGGAGGCAATTCAGATGCGGGCACCGTCTTCGCCATCAATACCAACGGCACCGGCTTTACGAATCTTTATAGCTTTACTGATGGCAGCGACGGAGCCGGGCCGCAAGCTGGCTTGATTTTATCAGGCAGCGTTCTTTATGGCACAGCATCGCAAGGCGGTAGTTCAGATTATGGCACGGTCTTTTCCATCAATACGAACGGCACTGGCTTTACGATTCTTTATAGTTTTGCCGGGTATCCTGAAGACGGGGCCGACCCGGTATCCGGGTTGCTTTTATCAGGCAGCACGTTATTCGGGACGGCTCAATTTGGCGGTAATTCTGATTACGGCACGGTGTATGCCATGAATACCGACGGCACAGGTTACATCACGCTCCATAATTTCGCCGGATATGCTGGCGACGGAGCGTTCCCTACAGCCGGCTTGATATTTTCAGGCAGCACATTGTATGGAACTGCGGAGTCTGGCGGGAGTTCAAATTATGGCACATTGTTTAGTGTTACATTGGTGCCGACCAGCCAGCCGCAACTGACGATTTCACCTTATGGGACTAATGTTGTCATAACATGGCCGGTCAGTGACACGGTATTCACTTTACAATACACCACGAATCTGAATCCACCCCCTGGGTGGAACAACGTTTCTTTGATGCCGACCGTTGTTAACGGCGAGAACACGGTGACTAATTCTATCACAAACTATCAAATGTTTTACCGCTTAAGCCAGTAATTGATCAAAGGCTCGGACACCTTGTAAATTTCAAAATGAAATAATTATGAACAAGCAAATCAAACCTCTCCACCTTGCACTGATTGTTCTCTCAACGCTCATACTTCTACCGACAACCGCCCGCGCCCAAGGCACCGCTTTCACTTATCAAGGACAACTGGCCGGTGGCGGCGCGCCCGCGAATGGCAGCTTCGACCTGTCGTTTACGATGTTCAATGCAACTTCTAATGGTGTCGTCATCGCTGGCCCGATCACAAACAACGCCACTGTCGTGACCAACGGCTTGTTCACCACGACCATTGATTTTGGCGGCGGGGTGTTTACGGGCAGCAATTACTGGCTCCAAGTTGCTGTGCGCACAAATGGTAACGGAGCCTTCACTATGGTGAGTCCTCTTCAGCCGATTTTACCAACCCCTTACGCCGTCTATTCGCCAAACGCGGGAAACGCTGCCACGGCGATAACCGCGACCACAGCAACTTCAGCAGTCACCGCCGGGATTGCGGGCAGCGCAAATTCAGTCTCAGCAGCTAACATTGTCGGCACAATACAAGTAATGCAACTGCCCGTTGGCGTGATCCTGAACAACCAAAACAGTGTCACCTTGGGTGGCAGGTTCAGCGGTAATGGCAGCGGTTTGACGAATGTTGCTAAACTCAGTTCAAATCAAACTTTTACTGGCGTCAACATTTTTAACAACAATGTCGGTCTCGGTATTTCAACACCTTTTAGAAATTTCCAAGTGCGTCCTGCAGTAAACAGCATTCTTGGCATTTTTGAGAATACTGGTTTAGGTGGGATGACAATTGAATCAGTGAACGACGCAAATAGTGCAAATCAATCTTTAGAATTCAGAGGGAGTCCTAGCGTATTTACCGTGGGTAATGTTGGTATTGGAAAGACGAATCCGGCCGCTGCGCTAGATGTCAATGGCACAGTAACAGCAACGTTCTTTAGCGGCAACGGCTCGGGATTGACAAATGTGAACCTAACTGGCCCGTCAGCAAGCTCCACGTTGGGCAATGAAGCGCTTGGTTATCAAGCGCTTGTAGCTAACACAACGGGTTATTATAACTCGGCGAACGGCGCAAACGCATTATCTGCTAATTTGACGGGTTTCAAAAACACAGCCACTGGCCAAGCGGCCCTCCAGAACAACACCTCTGGCTGGCAAAACACAGCTACTGGCCAAGGCGCTCTTCAGAACAATACAACTGGCGCAAATAATACAGCAAGTGGCCAATGTGCGCTTCAGCTGAACACGACCGGCAACAATAACACCGCAAACGGACTTAACAGTCTCTCACATAACACAATTGGTGTAAATAATACAGCCTATGGTTTTGCCACTCTATACAGCAACACAACTGGCGATAATAATACGGCAAACGGTTTTGAAGCGCTAACTAATAATATTACGGGCAGCTACAACATCGCTGTGGGTAATCTTGCTGGATTCAATATTATCGGAAGCAGCAACATTGATATCGGCAACGTTGGCTTTGCGGCGGATACTAACATTATTCGCATCGGCTCGGCCCAGACGCAGGCATTCATTGCCGGTCAGATAGTCGGTGATGGTAGTGGATTATCAAATCTACAAATCGGCCAACTGCCTGGTGTGGTTTTGACTAATCGTTCAATTGCAGTTATATTAAATGGCAGCTTCAGCGGAAATGGTGCTGGATTAACCAATGTGAACTTGACCGGCCCATCAGCTAATGCAATTCTTGGCAATACGGTCAATGGCTATCAGTCTCTTCAAAACGTTACAAGCGGCAGCAATAATACGGCGAATGGTCAGAATGCTTTGCGAAACAACACATCCGGCAGCAACAACATCGCAGACGGTTATCAGGCGGGTTTGAACATCACCACTGGCAACAACAACATCGAAATTGGTAACGTTGGCACAACAAACGACAACAATGTGATTTATATAGGCACACAAGGGCTTCAAACAAACACGTCAATTGCCGGCGTATTTGGCGCAACTACTGCTAGCGGGGTGCCAGTCTATGTCACATCCACGGGCCAGTTAGGTACGCTTACCTCCTCGGCCAGATTCAAAACCGACATTCAAAGCATCAACAACGCGAGCGATGTGCTGCTTTCACTTCATCCTGTTACCTTCCACTACAAACCGGAGATTGACCCGCATTCTATTCCGCAATTTGGTCTGATTGCGGAAGAGGTTCAAATGGTTGATCCTGATTTAGTGACTCATGATGATAAGGGCAATATTTATACGGTCCGATATGAAGCAGTAAACGCTATGCTGCTCAATGAATTTCTCAAACAACATCGCAAATTGGAGGAACAAAGCATTGAAATCAAAGACCTAAAATATAATGCTGCGAAAATTGAAACGCTTGAAAAGAAAGTGAATGAGTTAAAGTTTCTTTTACTATCGCTTAATGGCAAGCATTGAGGCACTCCTAAACTAACGACGCCTCTTGCGTGAGGCAAAATGCGGTATTCATGCGAGGGGTCAGACTAGAGTCCGGACATGTTTACCCGACGGTGGTAGATCAAGCGTATCCGTGTTACTAACCCCGGCTAGGCAAGCGGAGGGAATGGATGGCAGAGTTGGGAGATGAAAAATGGATCTAGTAATCGCCGACGCCGGACGCCAGCCGAACGGGCTCAAATTCTCGAGCAATATCACCAAAGCGGTCTGGCCCAAAAGGTATTTGCCGCCCAAGTGGGTATCAGTTGCTCGGCGTTGAGCTCATGGTTACGGCAAGCCCTCAGCAATGCTGATAGCCACCCGCCCCAGTTTGTCCCCGTCCCCAATTTGCTCGCGACGGGGC